>Ga0307505_10000073_pt1 | contig 122692 bp, 112 predicted proteins | sample 23_S_MG_FD_202183 | JGI IMG/M metagenome (GOLD analysis project Ga0307505, IMG submission 202183) | Soil microbial communities from Populus trichocarpa stands in riparian zone in the Pacific Northwest, United States - 23_S | ecosystem: Environmental > Terrestrial > Soil > Riparian zone >...
TGGCGCCCAGCATTTCGGAGCGCATGTCCTGGAGTGAGTCGACCGGCGGCACCGGGAAGTAACCGCCCTTGGTGCGGACACGGTGACCGAGGTTGCCGCCTTCATATTCCGTCGCGGAGTTGGTCGGCAGTTCCGAGGAGTCGACGCGGAAGCCGACATTGTACGGATCGCTTGAGAAGCGCACGTCGTCGAACACGAAGAACTCGGCCTCGGGGCCGAAGTTGACGGCGTCGCCGACGCCGGTGGATTTCATGTAGGCGACGGCCTTCTTCGCCATGCCGCGCGGATCCCGGGTATAGGGCTCGCCGGTGGTCGGCTCGAGTACGTCGCACACGATGACCGCGGTGGTTTCGGCGAAGAACGGGTCGATGAACGTCGTTTCCGGGTCGGGCATCAGGTTCATATCGGACTCGTTGATCGCCTTCCAACCGGCGATCGAGGAGCCGTCGAACATGATTCCTTCGGCAAAGACTTCCTGATCGATCATGGTCACGTCGAAGGTGACGTGCTGCCACTTTCCGCGCGGATCGGTGAAACGGAAGTCGACATATTTTACATCGTTGTCCTTGATCAGCTTAAGGACGTCGTTCGCGGTCTTCATGGAGAGCCTTCCCCCTTCTTGTTCAGTACCTCGGGCCCGAGGTTTCGTTTCAAAAAATCCGGTTAGATCGCGTCATTCCCCGATTCACCGGTGCGGATGCGGATCGCCTCCTCGACATTGGAGACGAAAATCTTGCCGTCGCCGATGCGTCCCGTCTGCGCAGCGCGACGAATGGCTTCAATTGCCTTTTCGAGCATCTCGTCGGCGAGAACGACTTCAATTTTCACTTTGGGGAGGAAGTCGACGACGTATTCGGCGCCGCGATAGAGCTCGGTGTGGCCCTTCTGCCGCCCAAAACCCTTGGCTTCGGTGACAGTGATGCCTTGCAGCCCGGCTTCCTGCAGCGCCTCTTTTACCTCATCGAGCTTGAACGGCTTGATGATCGCCTCGATCTTCTTCATTTCGTCTCCCTGTATGGGTCCTCAGCCCCCGCGGCCATGCCTCGGGACCCCGCCGCGCGAAGCGCTGCGCGATGCTTGTTTGCACTTCCCATGCCATCTTTGGGTGGGCCACTTTGCCCTTTATATTCAATCAGTTGTAAGCATACGCGCAGATGCCCGGCCGCAGGCATGCAGTTAAGTGCCTATTTTATGAGCTACTTGCTCAGAAAGCGAGCAGGCCGATGTGCGTAATTCGTAGGCTATCGTGACGCACGCCGATGATTGAAATCCTCACGCCCTTGGAGATGGCCGAAGCCGACCGGCGCACAATCGTTGCCGGTACCCCCGGCGTCGAGTTGATGGAGCGCGCGGGTCGCGCCGTTGCCGAACATGCGGCGGCCATCGCGCCGCCCGGCGGCCGTGTCGCGGTTCTCTGTGGTCCCGGCAATAACGGTGGCGACGGGTTCGTGGCTGCGCGCTTGTTGCGCGAGCGTGGTCATGAAGTGGAACTGGCTTTACTCGGTGCGGGCAAAGCGCTGAAGGGTGACGCGGCGACGGCAGCGCAACGCTGGAACGGCAAGATCGTATCTATTCAAGAAGCGCTGGCAGACGCCGATATCGTCGTCGATGCGTTGTTCGGAGCCGGCCTCGCGCGTGACCTCGACGGCGACGCGCGGGCTGCCGTGGTTGCGATCAATGCGAGCAGCAAGCCGGTCATCGCTGTGGACTTGCCGAGCGGTATCGACGGCAGGACTGGAAAGATTCGCGGCACTGCCGTACAGGCCACCGAGTCCGTAACGTTCTGTCGCCGCAAGCCGGGACATCTGCTGTCTCCGGGGCGCGACTATTCTGGAAGAGTGACCGTGACCGACATTGGAATTACCGACGCGACCGTCAAAAGCGTAAACCCGACTACATTCGCGAACGAACCCGCGCTCTGGAAAGAAAAGTTTCCACGCCCGCGCCGCGACGGGCACAAATACGACCGCGGTCATGTCGTGGTCGTGAGCGGCCCCATGCACGCCACGGGAGCGGCCCGACTTGCTGCGCGCGCAGCGTTACGCACGGGTGCCGGCCTTGTGACCGTAGCCGCGCCGAAGCCAGCGCTTCCTGTACTGGCCGCAAGCCTGATGGCGGTCATGGTGCGCGAAGCAAATGGCGCAAAGGGTCTTGGCAAACTGCTGGCCGATCAACGTATGAACACGGTGGTGCTCGGACCGGGGCAGGGCGTCGGCAAGCCGACGCGTGACACGGTCGCGGCTGCCGCGAAGGCCAAACGCAATCTGGTCATTGATGCCGATGCGATCACGAGTTTTGCCGGCGCGAGCGAAGCACTCGCCAAAGCCATTCGCACCGCTCCGGCAGTGGTGCTCACGCCGCATGACGGCGAGTTTGCAAAGCTGTTCGGACCCAAATCGAAACTGCTGGCGATCGATTCAAAAGTGGATCGTGCGCGGGCGGCTGCAAAGGCCCTCGGGGCCACGGTGCTTTTGAAGGGGCCGGGGACGGTCGTGGCGGCACCCGACGGCCGAGCGTCGCTTTGCGGCAACGCTCCGCCCTGGCTTGCGACAGCCGGTTCAGGCGACGTGCTGACGGGGATCGTCGCCGCGTTGTTGGCGCAGGGAATGCCGGCGTTTGAGGCGGCCTCGGCAGCGGTGTGGCTGCATGGGGAGGCCGGTCAGGTGGCCGGCCCCGGCCTGATCTCGGAGGACCTGGAGTTGGCGCTTCACGAAGTGCTGGGAGATCTGTTGGGCGCCAAGGCTTGATGCTTTAGCGGCGCGGCCCATATCCTTGCCCGGTCGATCCGTCATGCTATAGCAGCCGCCTCCGGTGCCGAGCGGCGGGCGTGGCGGAACTGGTAGACGCAGCAGGTTTAGGTCCTGCCGCCGCAAGGTGTGGGGGTTCGAGTCCCTCCGCCCGCACCATCCACTGGCATATGAACAACGACGCAACCGAACTCTGGATTCCGAACGATGCAGGTTAGAGAAACCCTCTCCGAGGGGCTTAAGCGCGAATATCAGGTGGTGTGGCCCGTCGCTGAACTCGATCAGCGCGCGACCGAGCGGCTCGCGTCCCTCAAGGATCGAGTGCGTCTTGATGGATTCCGGCCCGGCAAGGTGCCGATCCCACATCTCAAGCGCGTCTACGGCAAGTCGGTCATGGGTGAAGTCATCGAGCAGGCGATGACGGAGACCAACTCCAAGATCGTCACCGACGGCGGGTTCAAGCTCGCGGTCGAGCCGCGCGTGAAGCTGGCCGACGAAGGCGAGGAGGCGGTGAAAGAGGTTATGGAGGGCCGCGCCGACCTTTCCTACACGGTCGCGATGGAGCTCCTGCCGAAGATTGAACTCGCGGACTTCCGCAAGATCAAGCTTGAGCGGCCGACGGCCGATGTCACGGACGCGGACGTTGACGAGGCTCTCGGCAAGATCGCCGATGCGAACCGCCCGTTCGCCGACAAGGACGGCAAGGCCGAGAAGGGGGATCGCCTGACGCTGAATTTCAAGGGCTCGATCGATGGCGTTGCCTTCGAAGGGGGTACGGCGGAAGAAGTGCCGCTCGTCATCGGACAGGGCCAATTCATCCCCGGCTTTGAAGAGCAGTTAGTCGGGATGAGCAAGGGCGAGACAAAGACGCTCAAGGTCAAGTTCCCGAAGAATTATACGGCCGAGCATCTTGCCGATAAGGATGCCGAATTCGAGACGACCGTCACTGCGCTCGCCGCGCCGAGCGAACTCAAGATCGACGAGGACTTCGCGAAGAAGCTGGGCCTCGAATCCCTTGAGAAACTCAAGGGCCATGTGCGCGAGCGGATCGAAAAGGAATACGGGACTGCGTCGCGCGCAAAAGTGAAGCGTGAGCTTCTTGATGCCCTCGACGAGGTACACAAGTTTGATGCGCCGCCTTCGCTCGTCGAACAGGAGTTCAACGGTATCTGGGCGTCGGTGACGCGCGACATGGAACAGCGGGGCGCCAAGTTCGAGGACGAGGACACGACGGAAGACAAGGCGCGTGAGGAGTATCGGGGCATTGCCGACCGGCGCGTGCGTCTCGGACTCGTGCTGGCGGAAGTCGGCGAGAAGAACAAGATCACCGTGAGCGAGGAAGAACTCACGCGCGCGGTGGTCGAGCGCGCACGGCAGTTCCAAGGTCAGGAGCAGCAGGCGTTCGAGCACATGCGCAAGGATCCGAATACGCTTGCGGCTCTTCGTGCGCCGATCTTCGAGGAGAAGGTCGTCGACTTCCTGCTCGAACTCGCCACCGTCAATGACAAAAAGATGAGCCGCGAGGCACTGTTCGCCGCCGCTGACGACGATCACGATCATGGCCACGATCATCACGGTCATGATCACGATCATGGGCATCACCACCACGATCATGACCATGACCACCACCATCACGACCATGATCACGGCGATGGGGGAGCAAAGAAGGGCGCCAAGAAGGCTGCCAAAAAGGCAAAATAAACCAACAGGAAAGGCGCGCCGACCACGGGGCGCCTTTCGGCTAAGGTGGAACAAAGCGAATCGCGCGCCGCCGCGCGGAGGACCAAGAATGCGTGACCCGATCGAAACCTACATGAATCTCGTGCCGATGGTCGTCGAACAGACGAACCGGGGCGAGCGTGCCTATGACATCTTCTCGCGGCTCTTGAAGGAGCGGATCGTCTTCATCACGGGTCCGATTGAGGACGGCATGTCGACTCTGGTCGTCGCCCAGCTTCTGTTCCTTGAGGCGGAAAATCCGAAGAAGGAAATTTCGATGTACATCAACTCGCCGGGCGGGGTGGTGACGTCGGGCATGGCGATCTACGACACCATGCAGTTCATCCGTCCGGCGGTTTCAACGCTCTGTATCGGTCAGGCGGCGTCGATGGGTTCTCTGCTGCTCACCGCCGGCGAAAAAGGCCAGCGCTTCGCGCTTCCCAACGCTCGAATCATGCTTCACCAGCCGTCAGGCGGGTTCCAAGGTCAGGCCTCCGATATCGAGCGCCACGCCGAAGACATCATCAAGATGAAGCGACGCCTCGAGGACATCTATGTGCGGGCGACAGGCCAGAACCGTGAAACCATTGAACGGACGCTGGACCGCGACTACTTCATGACCGCGGACGAGGCCAAAAAGTACGGTCTCATCGATTCAGTTATTGACAAGCGGCCGCAGGAAGAGGCGAGCGGTAAAACCTGAGGATGCGGTCGCGATTCGGGCGACCTCAGGCTTGCAAGAAGGGTCGCCACTTGGGACGGTCGATCCCGGCTTTAGCATTAATGGATTCTTGATCCCCCTAGGGCTAGCATGGTTCGCTGAGACCATGCTTCAAAGGAGACACCCCTCGCCGGGCTGCGCAGCCCAAGCGAGGGTACGGAGAGAAGGGCAATGAGCAAGGTCGGAAGCGACTCCAAGAACACCCTCTACTGCTCGTTCTGCGGAAAGAGCCAGCACGAGGTGCGGAAGCTTATTGCCGGTCCGACCGTCTTCATCTGCGACGAGTGTGTCGAACTCTGCATGGACATCATTCGCGAGGAGAACAAATCCTCGCTGGTGAAGTCGCGCGACGGAATCCCGACGCCGAAGGAAATCCGCAAGGTGCTCGACGATTACGTCATCGGGCAGGACTACGCGAAGCGCGTACTCTCGGTGGCCGTGCATAATCACTACAAGCGGCTCAATCACGCGACGAAGCACAACGACGTCGAGCTCGCGAAGTCGAATATCCTGCTGATCGGCCCGACGGGCTCCGGCAAGACGCTGCTCGCGCAGACGCTCGCGCGCATCCTCGACGTGCCGTTCACGATGGCTGACGCGACGACGCTGACCGAAGCCGGGTATGTCGGCGAGGACGTCGAGAACATCATTCTGAAGCTGCTGCAGGCCGCCGACTACAACGTTGAGCGGGCCCAGCGCGGCATCGTCTATATCGACGAAATAGACAAGATCAGCCGCAAGTCCGACAACCCGTCGATCACGCGCGACGTGTCGGGCGAAGGCGTGCAGCAGGCGCTGCTTAAGATCATGGAAGGCACGGTCGCGAGCGTTCCGCCGCAGGGCGGCCGCAAGCATCCGCAGCAGGAATTCCTGCAGGTCGACACCACGAACATCCTGTTCGTTTGCGGTGGCGCCTTTGCGGGTCTCGACAAGATCATCTCGGCTCGCGGCCGCGGCACCTCGATCGGTTTCGCCGCCACGGTGCGTTCGCCGGAAGACCGCAAGCCGGGTGAAGTGTTCCGTCACGTCGAGCCGGAAGACCTCCTCAAATATGGCTTGATCCCCGAGTTCGTCGGCCGCCTGCCGGTCGTGGCGACGCTCGAGGATCTCGACGAGGACGCGCTCAAGAAGATTCTGCAGGAGCCGAAGAACGCGCTCGTGAAGCAGTTCCAGCGCCTGTTCGAGATGGAGAACGTCGAACTCTCGATCCACGAGGACGCGCTTGGCGCGATCGCCCGCAAGGCGATCGAGCGCAAGACCGGCGCCCGCGGCCTGCGTTCCATCATGGAAGGCATCCTGCTCGACACGATGTTCGACCTGCCGAGCCTTGAGGGCGTCGAGGAGGTCGTGATCAGCCGCGAGGTGGTCGAGGGCGGTGCCCGGCCGCTCTACATCTATACCGACCGCGCCAGCGATGCCGGCGCGGGAGCAAGCGCCTAGTTCCACGGCAAGGCTGAGCTGCAACGGCGGAAAGGCCCGCCAGCCTTGAATAAGACGCGACCCGTCTCCATTTACGATGCGACGATAGGGCTGCGGACGACGGTCGAGTAAAGCCGTAGCCTTGGTACTCGAATCGCGCCGCAGCCGGTCTCTCGATCCTTGTCCGGCACACTCCGCGGTTGTGGCGCCAAAGGAAAGGATGAGGGGCTCATGGCCACTCAAAAGGCGCGTCCTCCACTCACCCCCGGACAGAGCCAGGCGTTTCCGGTTCTGCCGCTGCGTGACATTGTTGTCTTCCCGCACATGATCGTGCCGCTCTTCGTGGGCCGCGAGAAGTCCATTCGCGCGCTCGAAGAAGTGATGAAGAACGACACCTACATTCTGCTCGTAACGCAGATGAACGCCGGTGACGACGATCCGGCGACGGACGCTATTTACAAGGTCGGAACGCTCGCTTCCGTTCTCCAGTTGCTCAAGCTGCCGGACGGTACCGTGAAGGTGCTGGTCGAGGGCGTCGAGCGCGCGGAGATCGGCACCTATTCCGATCGCACGGATTATTACGAGGCCGAGGGCAAGGTCCTGCCGGTCGATGCCGGCGACCCCGTCGAGGTCGAGGCGCTCGCTCGTTCGGTGGTGAACGAGTTCGAAAGTTATGTGAAACTCAACAAGAAGGTTTCGCCCGAAGTCGTCAGCGTCATCTCGCAGATCGACGACCACTCGAAGCTTTCCGACACTGTCGCTTCGCATCTCGCCGTCAAGATTCAGGACAAGCAGGCGGTGCTGGAGCTGACGAATGTCGCTGCCCGGCTCGAGAAAGTGCTGTCGCTGATGGAGAGCGAAATCTCGGTCTTGCAGGTCGAGAAGCGCATCCGCACGCGCGTGAAGCGTCAGATGGAGAAGACGCAGCGCGAGTATTATCTCAACGAGCAGATGAAGGCGATCCAGAAGGAACTAGGTGACGAGGACGGCAAGGACGAACTTGCCGAGCTCGAAGAGAAGATCAAGCGGACCAAGCTCTCGAAGGAAGCGCGCGAGAAGGCGCAGCACGAGTTCAAGAAGCTGCGGCAGATGTCACCGATGTCTGCCGAAGCGACTGTCGTGCGCAACTATCTTGACTGGCTGCTCTCGATCCCCTGGAACAACAAGAGCAAGATCAAGAAGGATCTCGACTACGCGCAGAGCGTGCTCGACGACGACCACTTTGGTCTCGACAAGGTCAAGGAGCGGATCGTGGAGTATCTCGCGGTGCAGACCCGCGCGAACAAGCTCACCGGTCCAATCCTTTGCCTCGTCGGCGCGCCCGGCGTCGGCAAGACCTCGCTCGGCAAGTCGATCGCCAAGGCCACGGGCCGCGAATTCGTGCGCGTGTCGCTTGGCGGCGTGCGTGACGAGGCTGAGATCCGCGGCCACAGGCGGACTTACATCGGCTCGATGCCCGGCAAGGTCATCCAGTCGATGAAGAAGGCCAAGAAGTCCAATCCGCTCTTCCTGCTCGACGAGATCGACAAGATGGGCGCGGACTTCCGCGGCGATCCGTCATCGGCGCTGCTTGAAGTGCTGGACCCGGAGCAGAACTCGACGTTCAACGACCATTACCTCGAGGTCGATTACGACCTTTCGAACGTAATGTTCGTGACGACGGCGAACACGCTGAATATCCCGCCCGCCCTTCTGGACCGTATGGAAGTCATCCGGATCGCCGGTTACACCGAGGATGAGAAGGTCGAAATCGCGCTGCGCCATTTGATTCCGGCGCTGCTGACAAAGCACGGCCTCAAGACCGATGAGTGGTCGCTCGAAAAGGACGCGCTGATGACCGTGATCCGCCGTTACACGCGGGAAGCGGGTGTGCGTAACCTTGAGCGCGAACTCGCAAACCTGATCCGCAAGGCGGTGAAGGAGTTGATCGCGGACAAGAAGGACAAGGTCGCGGTCACGGTCGACAACCTCGACAAGTATCTCGGCGTGCCGAAGTACCGGTATGGCGAGGCCGAGGAGAACGATCAAGTCGGTGTTGTGACCGGACTCGCCTGGACGGAAGTCGGCGGAGAGTTGCTCACCATCGAAGGCCTCATGATGCCCGGCAAGGGCAAGATGACGGTTACGGGCAATCTGCGGGAGGTGATGAAGGAGTCGATCTCGGCGGCAGCGTCATATGTGCGCTCGCGGGCGGTGGACTTCGGCATCGAACCGCCGATGTTCGAGAAGAGGGACATCCACGTGCACGTGCCGGAAGGCGCGACGCCGAAGGACGGTCCATCGGCTGGCGTCGCAATGGTCACGGCCATTGTCTCCGTCATGACCGGCATTCCGGTACACAAGGCGGTTGCGATGACCGGCGAGATTACGTTGCGCGGCCGCGTGCTGCCGATCGGTGGCCTCAAGGAAAAGCTGCTCGCGGCTCACCGCGGCGGCATCAAGAAGGTGCTGATCCCGGAGGAGAACGCGAAAGATCTCGCGGACATCTCCGACAACGTGAAGAGCGGGCTCGAGATCGTCCCGGTCTCGCGCATGGACGAAGTGCTCAAGCAAGCGCTCGTGCGGATGCCGGACCCGATTGAATGGGATGAGGCTACGGCCAAGCCGGTCGCACCCGCGGTAAGCGACGAGGACGACGCGTCGAGTGTCATCGCGCACTGAACTTAAAGGCATAAAGGACGGCGCCCGCTGCGACAGCTGGCGCCGTCTTTCTTTCGGCGGTTAACTGAAGGTTGCCGGGTTCGGTGAATTTACCGAAGCTAATTGCGTCGTCAGTTCAATTGTTTAGCCGTGGGGCGTGTGCGGAGACGCGGCCAAAGTAAGCCCCAGGTGCCCGAAAAGCCTGTGTTGGCGCGGGTTTGCCGGAAGTTTGACTTGGTTTCGCCTCATCTCCTGTCGAGTTTCCCAGCGTTCCGGCAACGGTTGCCGGCGATTCTAGGGGTCCAAGAGGAGGATCGGTTCGATGACGAAGAATGAATTGATCAGCGCCGTCGCCGACACGTCCCGTATTACAAAGACGGACGCCGCAAAGGCGGTCGAGGCGACGTTTGATGTTATCGCGGGTGCCCTGAAGCAGGGCGACGAAGTTAAATTGATCGGGTTCGGCACCTTTACGGTTGTTGACCGTAAGGCGCGCGAGGGGCGCAATCCGCGAACCGGCCAGCCGGTCATGATTGCCGCTTCGAAGGCGCCGAAGTTTTCGGCCGGCAAGGGCCTGAAGGACGCCGTCAATTTTTGACGGTGCCTGCCTATGCAAATGCTCCCGCCGCAAGCGGGAGCATTTTTTATTTCTTGCCGCGCGTGGCGTTGCCCTCCATGGCGCAGGAAGGGTAAAGCCTCTCGGGGGCGGTTAGCTCAGCTGGTAGAGCGCCTGCTTTACACGCAGGATGTCGGCGGTTCGATCCCGTCACCGCCCACCAAGTTTCCCGGTGTTCTAAAGCGGCATAGCCGGGTCGGCCGATAGGCGCAGAAAGCTGCGTGCCCATCGCCGCCCCGGCATTGGCTTCTGCCGGGACGGACGATGCAGCACGAGGTTCCGCGTCGGAAGTTCAGACTGCTTCCTTGAGTTCCTTGGCCGCGCGGAACGCGACTTTCTTGCTGGCCTTGATCTTGATCGGCTCACCCGTCGCAGGGTTACGGCCCATGCGCTCGGCGCGGTTACGAACCTGGAGAATGCCGAGTCCGACCATGCGGATGCGGTTGCCCTTCTTCAGGTGCTTGACGATCCGCTCGACCAATTCGCCGAGGATCGTCTCAGCCTGCTTCTTGGAAAGATCGTGGCTCTCCGCAAGTTCGGCGGCGAGATGCTTCAGAGTGACCGTCGGTGACGATTTGGTTGCCATGGCTTCGCGACCCTCGTTTATGAGCGTTTGGCGTTCAAACGCGATTATTCGCCCAATCGGCATATGCGATTCGAGGCCTGTCTAGCCATAGGTTCGGCACTCGAATCTACCGAATTATGCCCGCCTTTCGGGCCTAACCTTGACTTGAAGGGGGCCGGGGCTTAAGTGCGGGCGATCCCTTGGGGGCGTAGCTCAGTTGGTTAGAGCGCCGGCCTGTCACGCCGGAGGCCGCGGGTTCGAGTCCCGTCGCTCCCGCCACCGCTTTTAGCGGCTGGCGAATGTCCGCCCCAAGGGAGTCGCAAACCGTCGCAAATATCGGAAATTGAACCACTTTTTCGTGTTGACGGATATTGCGCGCGGCCTTTCGTAGCCTTGAAAGGCTATGGCCTGTGGGTTAAGCCAAGCACGTCTTTCGAACTGTTCGCATCTGCGGGATCGAAAGGCGCTCCTGGGTAGCTGGGAACTCGGAAGCGCGGCATCGGGGCAGGGGGCTCCGGACGCACGAGGCAGGCATGAACGCGCTGATCGTCGATTATCTACCGATCGTCGTCTTTATCGGGGTGGCGGCGGGGATCGGGCTGGTGCTCCTGATTGCGCCTTTCCTTGCGGCCTATCGCTCTCCGGACGTCGAAAAGCTCTCGGCCTACGAGTGCGGGTTCAATCCGTTCGACGACGCGCGCATGAAGTTCGACGTGCGCTTCTATCTCGTCGCGATCCTGTTCATCATTTTCGACCTCGAAGTGGCATTCCTGTTTCCGTGGGCGATCACGTTCGGGTCGCTCGGCTGGTACGGCTTTTGGTCGATGATGATTTTCCTCGGCGTGCTGACCATCGGTTATATCTATGAGTGGCGCAAAGGAGCGCTGGAATGGGATTGACCGCGCCGGCAACCGGGAAAGGGATCATCGATCCGCGCACCGGCGGCGTCATCCGGAGCGACGATCCGTTCTTTTCCGGTTTCAGCGACGAATTGGCCGACAAGGGTTTCATCGTCACGAGCGTTGACGATCTCGTCACTTGGGCGCGCACTGGCTCGCTCATGTGGATGACGTTCGGCCTTGCCTGCTGCGCCGTCGAGATGATGCAGGCGTCGATGCCGCGCTACGACCTTGAGCGCTTCGGTTTTGCGCCGCGCGCGTCCCCGCGCCAGTCGGACGTGATGATCGTGGCCGGCACGCTCACGAACAAAATGGCGCCGGCGCTGCGCAAGGTTTACGACCAGATGCCTGAGCCGCGCTACGTGATCTCGATGGGATCGTGCGCTAATGGCGGCGGTTACTATCACTATTCCTACGCGGTGGTGCGCGGCTGCGACCGCATCGTGCCGGTCGATATCTATGTGCCCGGCTGCCCGCCGACCGCGGAAGCCCTTCTCTATGGTGTGCTGCTCCTGCAAAGGAAGATCCGCCGCACCGGAACGATCGAACGCTGAGGCCGGTTGTCCATGGACGAGACGCTGCGCGAACTCGGCGAGCAGATTGCACAGGCGCTGTCAGGCGTCGTGACCGCGCATAGCGTCGCGTTCGGTGAACTGACGATCGAGGCTGAGGCGGCCAAGGTGGTCGAGGTCGCAAAATTTCTCCGCGACGATCCGCGCGGCCAGTTCATCAACATCATCGACATCTGCGGCGTCGACTATCCGTCGCGCGAGAAGCGCTTCGATGTCGTCTATCATTTTCTGTCGCCGAAGCAGAACCGGCGCATCCGCCTGAAGGTGCAAGCGGACGAGTCGACACTGGTGCCGTCGCTCACGGGTGTCTTCCCGGGCGCACTGTGGTTCGAGCGCGAGGCGTACGACCTTTACGGAATTCTCTTCACGGGCCATCCGGATCTTCGCCGCCTCCTCACCGACTACGGTTTTGAGGGGTATCCGCTGCGCAAGGATTTTCCGCTGACGGGGTTCGTCGAAGTGCGCTGGGACGATGACGCCAAGCGCGTGCTGTACGAGCCCGTGCGGCTCAATCAGGAATTCCGCGACTTCGATTTTCTCTCGCCGTGGGAAGGCGCCGACTATGTGCTGCCCGGCGACGAGAAGGTGCCGCCGACGGGCGGAAAGGGGGGCGCATGAAGCCGTCCCTCAAGCCGGGCCTGAAGCACCGGCTTTGTTTCAAGGTGACGGACCGCCAGACCGTGCCGAACTTCTATCCGGAATCGCCGATGTTCTCGAAGATGCCGGCGGTATTCGCGACCGGCTACATGGTCGGGCTGTTCGAATGGTGCTGCACGGAGTTGCTCAACGAGCATCTCGACGCCGGCGAGGGCAGCCTCGGCGTCCATGTTAACTTCTCGCATCTCGCTGCGACGCCGCCGGGCCTGACCGTCACGGTCGATTGCGAAGTGACGAAGGTTGATGGTCGCCGCGTGAGTTTTCATGTGCGGGGGCACGACGGAATCGAAGCGATCGGCGAGGGCGATCACGACCGCGCCGTGGTGAATTATGAAAAGTTCAATGCACGCGCGGCCGAGAAGGCGCGCGCGGTGCTTGCGGGAGCAAGCGCATGAACGACCACAATATCCGCAACTTCCAGATCAATTTTGGGCCGCAGCACCCGGCGGCGCACGGCGTATTGCGGCTCGTGCTCGAACTCGACGGCGAAGTGGTCACGCGCGTCGATCCGCATATCGGGCTCCTGCATCGTGGCACGGAGAAGCTGATCGAGCACAAGACGTATCTGCAGGCGATCCCGTATTTCGACCGACTCGACTATGTCGCGCCGATGAATCAGGAGCACGCCTTCTGTCTTGCGATCGAGCGGCTCCTCGGCCTTGGCGTGCCGAAGCGCGCGCAACTGATCCGGGTGCTCTATTCCGAGATCGGGCGGCTTTTGTCGCATCTCCTTAACGTCACTACGCAGGCGATGGATGTCGGCGCGCTGACGCCGCCGCTCTGGGGCTTTGAAGAGCGTGAAAAGCTTATGGTGTTCTATGAACGGGCGTCCGGCTCACGCATGCATGCGGCGTATTTCCGGCCCGGTGGCGTGCATCAGGACCTGCCGCAGCAACTCATCGACGACATCGACGCCTTCTGCGCGAATTTCTCGCGTGTGTGCGATGACATCGAGACGCTGCTGACGAATAACCGCATCTTCAAGCAACGCAACGTCGACATCGGCGTCGTGTCGCTGGACGATTGCTGGGCGTGGGGTTTCTCGGGCGTGATGGTGCGCGGCTCGGGCGCGGCCTGGGATCTGCGCAAGTCGCAGCCTTACGAGTGCTACAGCGAGTTCGATTTCGATATTCCGATCGGCAAGAACGGCGACTGCTACGACCGCTATCTCATCCGAATGGAAGAGATGCGGCAGTCAAACAAGATCATGCAGCAATGCATCGCCAAGTTGCGTTCGTCGGAAGGCGCGGGTGCGATCACGACCAAGGACAATAAAGTGGTGCCGCCGAAGCGCGGCGAGATGAAGCGCTCGATGGAGGCGCTCATTCATCACTTCAAGCTCTACACCGAGGGCTTCCACGTGCCGGCCGGCGAGGTCTATGCCGCCGTCGAGGCGCCGAAGGGAGAATTCGGCGTCTATTTGGTCGCCGACGGCACGAATAAGCCTTATCGCTGCAAGCTGCGTGCGCCGGGTTTTGCCCATCTTCAGGCAATGGATTTCCTCTGCCGCGGTCACATGCTCGCCGACGTGTCGGCGGTACTCGGTTCGATCGACATCGTGTTTGGGGAGGTAGACCGCTAATGGCCGTCCGCCGCCTCGCGTCCGCCGACATTCAGCCGAGGGACTTCGCTTTCACGGCGGACAATCTCGCGTGGGCAAAGAAGCAGATCGAAAAGTATCCGCCCGGCCGTCAGGCGTCGGCGGTTATTCCGTTGCTGTGGCGCGCGCAGGAGCAGCATGATGGCTGGCTGCCCGAGCCCGCGATCCGCTACGTCGCGGACATGCTCGGCATGGTCCATATTCGCGTACTCGAAGTCGCGACCTTCTACACGATGTTCAACCTGGAGCCGGTCGGCAAATTCCTCGTGCAGCTTTGCGGCACGACACCGTGCATGCTGCGCGGCTCGGAGGACCTGAAGGCCGTGTGCGAGCGCAGGATCGGCCATCAGCATGACGTGACGAAGGACGGCAAGTTCTCATGGGTTGAGGTCGAGTGCCTCGGCGCCTGCGTGAACGCCCCGATGGTTCAGATCAACGCCGACTTCTACGAGGATCTGACGCCGGCGAGCTTTGACAGGCTGCTGGACGATCTTGCAGCCGGAAGAGACGTGAAGCCGGGTCCGCAGATCGATCGGCAGTTCTCGGCACCCGCCGGCGGCGCGACGTCGCTGACCGACCCGGCGATTTATGCGACGGCGCCGCGCAGCGGCGGGCCGGCGCTCGAAGACAGCAACGCGAAGAGGCCGGGTGCGGCCGCCAATGTGCGTGATGCTGGTGTGCCGAAGCCGCCGGTCGGTGACAGTTCCGGGTCGAGGCGAAGCTGATGCTGGCGGATAAGGATCGCATCTTCAAGAACCTCTACGGCGTCCATGATTGGAGCCTTGAGGGTGCGCGTGCGCGCGGCGCGTGGGACGGCACGAGGGGCATCCTCGAGAAGGGTCGCGACTGGATCGTCAATGAGGTGAAGACCTCAGGACTGCGCGGGCGCGGCGGCGCCGGATTTCCGACGGGCCTCAAATGGTCGTTCATGCCGAAGCAGTCGGACGGGCGGCCTAGCTATCTCGTCGTCAACGCCGACGAGTCGGAGCCCGGCACCTGCAAGGACCGCGAGATCATGCGGCACGATCCGCATCTGCTGGTCGAGGGTTGCCTCATCGCCGGATTCGCGATGAACGCGGTCGCGGCCTACATCTATGTGCGCGGCGAATTCATCCGCGAGCGCGAGCGGCTCCAGGCGGCGGTCGATCAGGCTTATGAGGCAGGATTGATCGGCAAGAACGCCTGCGGTTCGGGCTACGACTTCGATGTCTTCGTGCATCACGGCGCGGGCGCTTACATCTGCGGCGAAGAGACGGCGCTCCTTGAAAGTCTTGAAGGCAAGAAGGGCCAGCCGCGGCTGAAGCCGCCATTCCCGGCGAATGTCGGCCTCTATGGCTGCCCGACGACCGTGAACAACGTCGAGTCGATCGCCGTCGCACCGGATATATGCCGCCGGGGCGCGGGCTGGTTCGCGGCCATCGGCCGTCCGAACAACACCGGCACCAAGCTCTTCTGCATTTCCGGACACGTGAACACGCCGTGTAACGTGGAAGAGGCGATGGGCATTCCGTTCAAGGAGCTCGTCGACAAGCACGCGGGCGGCATTCGTGGCGGCTGGGGCAACCTGCTCGCGGTGATCCCGGGCGGTTCGTCGGTGCCGTGCATTCCGGCGTCGGCGTGCAACGACGAACTTTATATGGATTTCGACACGCTGAAGAACCTGAAGACCGGCCTCGGCACTGCCGCCGTGATCGTGATGGACAGGTCGACCGACATTGTGCGGGCGATCGCGCGCATCTCCTATTTCTACAAGCACGAGTCCTGCGGCCAGTGCACGCCATGCCGCGAAGGAACCGGCTGGATGTGGCGCGTGCTGACGCGCATGGCCGAAGGCCGCGCGCAGAAGCGCGAGATTGATTTGCTCCTGGACGTGGCCGGACAGGTCGAAGGTCACACGATCTGCGCGCTCGGAGACGCGGCGGCGTGGCCGGTGCAGGGCCTGATCCGGCATTTCCGCGGCGAGATCGAGCGCCGCATCGATCAGTATTCCGCCAACCCGCACAGCGAGCCTGTGCGCGTGGCGGCGGAGTGAAGCAATGCCGAAACTGATCGTCGACGGCAAAGAGATCGAGGTCCCGGCGGAGTTCACGCTGCTGCAAGCATGCGAACAGGCGGGAGCCGAGATTCCCCGTTTCTGCTTCCATGAGCGATTGTCGATCGCCGGCAACTGCCGCATGTGCCTCGTCGAGCTTGTCGGCTCGCCGAAGCCGGTCGCGTCCTGCGCCTGGGCCGTGCGCGATTGCCGTCCGGGTCCGAAGGGCGAGCCGCCGGTCGTCAACACCCGCACGCCGATGGTGAAGAAGGCGCGCGAAGGGGTGATGGAATTCCTGCTGATCAATCATCCGCTCGATTGCCCGATCTGCGACCAGGGCGGCGAGTGCGATCTGCAGGATCAGGCGATGGCCTACGGTGTCGACAAGTCGCGCTACGTCGAGAACAAGCGCGCGGTCGAGGACAAATATATCGGCCCGCTTGTGAAGACGATCATGACGCGCTGCATTCACTGCACGCGCTGTGTCCGCTTTACGAGCGAAGTCGCGGGTGTTTCCGATCTTGGCGCGATCGGTCGCGGCGAGGACATGGAAATCACGACTTATCTCGAGCACGCGATGTCGTCGGAGCTGCAGGGTAACGTGATCGACCTTTGCCCCGTCGGCGCACTCACGGCGAAGCCTTACGCCTTCCAGGCGCGGCCGTGGGAACTCGGCAAGACGGAATCCATCGACGTGATGGACGCGGCGGGCTCAAGCATCCGCGTCGATACGCGCGGCCGCGAAGTGCAGCGCATCCTGCCCCGCACCAACGAGGCCGTGAACGAGGAATGGATCTCCGACAAGACGCGCTTCATTTGGGATGGCCTCCGGACGCAGCGGCTCGACCGGCCGTATGTGCGCGTAAACGGGCGGTTGCAGGCTGCAAGCTGGACTGAAGCGTTCTCCGCAATTGCCGCCAAGGTAAAGCAGGCGGGGGCGAAGAAGACGGGCGCCATCATCGGCGATCTCGCGAGCACCGAGGAATCCTTCGCGGTCAAGGATCTGATGACTCGGCTTGGGTCGGCCAACATCGACTGCCGGCAGGATGGTGCCGCGCTCGATCCGATGCTGGGGCGGGCAAGTTATCTTTTTAATTCCACGATCGCGGGGATCGACGAAGCCGATGGCCTCATGATCATCGGCTCCAATCCGCGTAAGGAAGCGCCGGTCATTAACGCGCGCATCCGCAAGCGTTGGCTGACGGGCGGCCTGAAGATCGGTTTGATCGGCGAGAAGGCCGACCTGACCTACGACTACACTTATGTCGGCGCGGGGCCGGAGTCGCTCGCGAAGCTCGCCGAACATGCTCCGTCCAAACTCGTGAAGCCGATTTGGCTGATCGGACAAGGCGCGCTCGCGCGGCCCGACGGTGCTTCCATTCTGTCGCTGGCTGCAAAGGCGGCGGTGTCGGTCGGTGCGATCAAGGATGGCTGGAACGGGTTCTCGGTGCTGCACACCGCGGCCTCGCGCGTCGGCGCGCTCGACATAGGCGCGGTGCCGGGTGAGGGCGGCCTCGACGTCGCCGGCATGCGTGAGCCCGGCGCGCTCGACGTGCTGTTCATGCTCGGCGCGGACGAGATCGAAGTGCCGGACGGGGCTTTCGTTGTTTATCTCGGCACCCATGGCGACCGTGGCGCGCATCGGGCCGACGTGATCCTGCCGGGCGCCGCCTATACCGAAAAGAACGCAATTTATGTGAATACCGAGGGCCGTCCGCAGCTTGCGAACCGTGCGGCCTTTGCGCCGGGTGACGCACGCGAGGACTGGGCGATCCTGCGCGCTCTTTCCGATGTGCTTGGAGCGAAGCTGCCTTATGACTCACTCAGCGCCCTGCGTCGCGTGCTCTACGAGCAGCATCCGCACCTCGCGCTCACCGGTAGCATTGAGCCCGCGAACCCGTCAGCTATTGAGCAGCTTGCCGCGCGGGGCGGCCGAACCGAGAAGGCGCCGTTCCAGTCGCCGGTGCGCGACTTCTACCTCACCAATCCGATCGCACGGGCGTCCGCCGTGATGGCCGAATGCTCGGCGCTCGCGGCGCGCAAATTCGCGACGGCGGCGGAGTGAGGCGATGATCAGCGTGTTCTTCTTCGCCTATATCCTTCCGGTCCTGATCATCGCGGGTCAGAGCGTGGCGTTGCTGACGGCGCTCCTGATTTTCATCGCCTATATTCTGCTCGCCGACCGGAAGATCTGGGCGGCGGTCCAGCTCCGGCGCGGGCCGAATGTCGTGGGTCCGTGGGGCCTGCTGCAAAGCTTTGCCGATCTCCTGAAATTCGTGCTGAAAGAGCCGATCATCCCGTCCGGCGCGAACAAGGGCGTGTTCCTGCTGGCGCCGCTCGTTTCCTGCGTGCTGGCGCTCGCCGCCTGGGCCGTGATCCCGATCCATCCGGGCTGGGTGATCGCCGAGATCAATGTCGGCATCCTCTATATCTTCGCGATCTCGTCGCTCGGCGTGTACGGCATCATCATGGCCGGCTGGGCGTCGAACTCGAAATATCCGTTCCTCGCCGCGCTCCGTTCCGCCGCACAGATGGTTTCTTACGAAGTTTCGATCGGCTTCGTGATCATTACCGTATTGATGTGCGCGGGTTCGCTGAACCTGACGAAAATCGTCGAGGCGCAGGACGGCCCGTGGGGCATGCTTGGCTGGTACTGGCTGCCGCTTCTGCCGATGTTCGTGATCTTCATCGTGTCGGCGTTGGCCGAAACGAACCGTCCGCCGTTCGATCTCGTGGAAGCGGAGTCTGAACTCGTCGCGGGGTTCATGGTCGAATACTCGTCCACGCCGTATCTGCTTTTCATGCTCGGCGAGTACGTGGCCATCATAACCATGTGCGCGCTCGGGACGATCATGTTCCTCGGCGGCTGGTTGCCGCCGTTTCCCGTCGCACCGTTTACGTGGTTGCCGGGAATCTTCTGGTTCATTCTGAAGGTCTCGTTCCTGTTCTTCCTGTTCGCGATGGCGAAGGCGATCGTTCCGCGCTACCGCTACGACCAGCTCATGCGGCTCGGGTGGAAGGTTTTCCTGCCGATCACGCTTTTGATGGTGGTCGTGGTTGCGGCGGTTCTCATGTACTGGGGGCTCGCGCCGCGATGAAGATGGAGCTCGCCCATGACCTATTCGCTATGGAGCGTGGCCGGCGCGCTGATCGGCGCAGTGCTGGGCTACGTGAATTTTCGTGTGATCATCGGCATCCTGGAGCCGCGGCTTCGCGCGCTCGACAACTCTCAGACACCGGCCGCACGAGCCGACTTCGAACGGCGAATTGTCTGGCTAAGGCGGATTTTTATCGCGCTCGAAATCGTTATTCTGGGGGCGGTCGGCTGGTTCGCCGGCTCGTTGATCGGAGGGTAGCGTCATGAGACTTGATCGCGCCGCACGATCGCTGTTTCTGAGCGAATTCGTTTCCGCCTTCTTCCTGGCCATGAAGTACTTCTTCCGGCCGAAGGCCACGCTCAACTATCCGTTCGAAAAGGGGCCGATTTCCCCTCGCTTCCGTGGGGAGCACGCGCTGCGCCGTTATCCGAATGGCGAAGAGCGCTGCATCGCGTGCAAGCTGTGCGAAGCGATCTGCCCGGCCCAGGCCATCACCATCGAAGCCGGTCCGCGCCGGAATGACGGCACGCGCCGCACGACGCGCTACGACATCGACATGGTGAAGTGCATCTATTGTGGTCTGTGCCAGGAGGCCTGCCCGGTCGACGCGATCGTCGAGGGGCCGAATTTCGAGTTCGCGACCGAGACGCGTGAAGAGCTCTACTACGACAAGGAGCGGCTGCTCGCGAACGGCGACCGCTGGGAGCGCGAGATCGCGAAGAACATCGCGCTCGACGCGCCGTATCGGTGACGCATGGAGGTGGCCGCGCTCTTCTTCTACCTGTTCGCGAGTGTCACCGTGGCTTCGGCCTTCATGGTGATCGCGTCGCGCAATCCCGTGCATTCGGTCCTGTTCCTGATCCTCGCATTCGTGAACGCGGCGGGGCTGTTCCTGATGCTGGGCGCGGAATTCCTCGCTATGATCCTCGTCGTCGTTTACGTCGGCGCGGTCGCGGTGCTGTTCCTGTTCGTCGTGATGATGCTGGACGTGGACTTCGTCGAGCTCCGGCAGGGGTTCCTGCAATATCTGCCAGTCGGCGCGCTGGTCGGGATCATCTTTCTGGTCGAACTCGTGCTTGTGGTCGGCACATGGGCCACAAGTCCGGGCATGCTGAAGGCTCAGGATGCGCCTGTTATTTCGGCCGACCGGATCACCAACACCGAAGCCATCGGGCAGGTCCTCTACACGACCTACATCCACTACTTCCAGCTCGCGGGCATCGTGCTGCTGGTGGCCATGATCGGCGCCATTGTTCTCACGCTGCGGCACAAGGCGGGCGTGAAGCGTCAGGATATCGGCGAGCAGGTCGGCCGCCGCGTCGCGGACTCGATCGAGGTCGTGAAGGTCAGGCCGGGGCAGGGAATCTGAGCATGACCATCGGTCTCTCGCATTACCTCACGGTCGGCGCGATCCTGTTTACGCTCGGCATCGTCGGCATCTTCCTGAACCGGAAGAACGTGATCGTCATCCTGATGTCGATTGAGTTGATCCTGCTCGCGGTGAACCTGAATTTCGTCGCGTTCTCGTCGTTCCTCGGCGATCTCGTCGGGCAGATTTTTGCGCTGCTCATTCTTACGGTCGCGGCCGCGGAAGCGGCGATCGGCTTGGCCATTCTTGTCGTGTTTTATCGTAACCGCGGTTCCATTGCGGTTGAAGACATCAATCTGATGAAGGGCTGACGGCGGCATGGTCCAGGCAATCGTATTCCTGCCGCTGATCGGTTTTCTGGTCGCGGGGCTCTTCGGGCGCCAGATCGGCGACCGAGCGTCGGGATATCTGACGAGCGGCCTGCTGCTCGTGAGCGCGGGTCTCTCGTGGGTCCTGTTCGTCGATGTTGGCTTTTACGGCAGCGAATACAGAGAACGGTTATTCACATGGATCTCGGCCGGTGGTTTGCAGGTCGACTGGGCGCTGCGTGTCGATTCACTAGTGGCGGTTATGCTCGTCGTGGTCACAAGCGTATCCTCGCTCGTCCACGTTTATTCCATCGGCTACATGCACGAAGACGACGGCCAGCCGCGCTTCTTCGCGTATCTGTCGCTCTTCACCTTCGCGATGTTGATGCTGGTGACAGCCGACAACCTCGTCCAGCTTTTCTTCGGCTGGGAGGGCGTGGGTCTTGCGAGCTACCTGCTGATCGGATTTTGGTACCAGAAGCCCGAGGCGAATGCGGCGGCGATTAAGGCCTTCATCGTCAACCGCGTCGGCGACTTCGGCTTTGCGCTCGGTATCTTCGCCGTCTACCTGATGATCGGCTCGGTCGCCTACGACACGATCTTTGCCGAGGCGAAGTCGCTGGTCGGCAAGGAAATCCATTTCCTGAGCTGGAATTTCGACGCGCTGACGGTCATCTGTCTGCTGCTGTTTGTGGGTGCGATGGGCAAGTCGGCGCAGCTTGGCCTGCACACATGGTTGCCGGACGCGATGGAAGGCCCGACGCCGGTCTCGGCACTCATTCACGCCGCCACGATGGTCACCGCCGGCGTCTTCATGGTGGCGCGGCTGTCGCCGCTCTTCGAGCTGTCGCAGGTGGCGCTCAACGTCGTCGTGTTCGTGGGCGCGACAACCGCGTTCTTCGCTGCGACTGTCGGCCTCGTGCAGAACGACATCAAGCGCGTGATCGCGTATTCGACTTGCTCGCAGCTCGGTTACATGTTCGTGGCAATGGGCGTCGGGGCCTATTCGGTTGGCATGTTTCATCTCTTTACTCATGCCGCCTTCAAGGCACTCCTGTTCCTCGGCTCCGGTTCTGTGATCCACGCGATGCATCATGAGCAGGACATGCGACGCATGGGCGGGCTCGCGCGCCACATTCCGTTCACTTACGGGATGATGGTCGTGGGGACGCTTGCGCTCACCGGCTTCCCGCTGACGGCCGGCTATTATTCCAAGGACGCGATCATTGAAGGCGCGTTTGCGGCGCATTCAAGCGTGGGGCAGTACGCGTTCTGGCTGCTCGTGCTCGCGGCCGGCATGACGTCGTTCTACAGCTGGCGGCTCATTTTCATGACGTTCCACGGCGCGCCGCGCGCAGACCATCACACGATGGAGCACGTCCACGAGTCGCCGCCGTCCATGACAGTGCCGCTCGCGGTGCTTGCCCTCGGCGCGCTCGTCCTTGGTTTCCTCTTCAAGGGCACGTTTGTTACGGTCGGCGGCATCGACGCGTTCTTCCGCGAGTCGCTCTTCTCGGCGCATGGCAACAAGATCGTCGAGGAACTGCATCATGTGCCGTTCTGGGTCGTGATCTCGCCGATGGCGATGATGGTGGTCGGCTTTCTCGTCGCCTATCGTTTCTACATCCACGACCCGGACGCGCCGCGACGCCTCGCGCGGCTGCACGACACGCTGTACCGCTTCCTTCTAAACAAGTGGTACTTCGATGAGATCTACGACTTTCTGTTTGTGCGGCCGGCGATGCGCGCTGGCTATTTTCTGTGGAAGCGCGGCGACGGCTGGACGATCGACGGTTTCGGTCCTGACGGCGTGTCGGCGCGGGTGATCGATATCACGCGCGGCGTGATGCGGCTGCAAACGGGTTATCTTTATCACTACGCCTTTATCATGCTGATCGGCGTCGCTGCGCTCATCACTTGGTTCCTCGTGCGGGGAGGCGGCGTATGACGTTCGACTGGCCGGTCCTTTCCGTCACCATCTTCCTGCCGCTTGTCGGCGCGCTGTTCATTCTGGCGCTGCGCGGGGATGATGAGGCCACGCGCGGCAACGCTCGCTACATCGCGCTCTGGACGACGATCGCAACGTTCGTCGTGTCGCTCGCGCTGGTCTGGGGCTTCGATCGCGGCACGCCGGGGTTCCAGTTTCTTGAGCAATATCCGTGGCTTGGCGGCACGTTCCGATATCAAGTCGGCATTGACGGCATCTCGCTGCCGTTCGTCATCCTGACCACCTTCCTGATGCCGTTCGCGATCCTCGCGAGTTTCGGAATCGAGAAGCGCGTGCGCGAATACATGGTGCTGTTCCTGCTGCTCGAGGTGCTGATGACCGGCACTTTTGCGGCGCTCGACCTCGTCCTTTTCTACGTCTTCTTCGAGGGTGGCCTGATCCCGATGTTTCTGATCATCGGCATCTGGGGCGGTGCGCGGCGCGTCTACGCGACCTTCAAGTTCTTCCTCTACACGCTCGCGGGGTCGGTGCTGATGCTGCTCGCGATCATGGCGATGTACTGGCAGTCGGGCACGTCGGACATTGTGAAGCTGCTGACGCACGACTTCCCGGTGCCGATGCAGACGTGGCTGTTCCTCGCCTTCCTCGCATCCTTCGCGGTGAAGCTGCCGATGTGGCCGGTGCATACGTGGCTGCCGGACGCGCACGTTGAAGCGCCGACGGCGGGCTCCGTCATTCTGGCCGCGATCCTCCTAAAGCTCGGTGGTTACGGCTTCCTGCGGTTCTCGCTGCCGATGTTCCCGGACGCGTCGGAGTTCTTCGCGCCGATGATGTTCACGCTCTCGGTCGTGGCGATCATTTACACGTCGCTCGTCGCGCTGATGCAGGAGGATATGAAGAAACTAATCGCCTACTCGTCGGTCGCGCATATGGGCTTCGTCACGCTTGGCATGTTCACCTTCACGCAGGAGGGTGTGCAGGGCGCCGTCTTCCAGATGATCTCGCACGGCATCGTCTCGGGTGCGCTCTTCCTTTGCGTCGGTGTCGTCTATGACCGCATGCATACGCGTGAGATCTCGGCGTATGGCGGTCTTGTGAACCGGATGCCGGTCTACGCGACCGTGTTCATGGTCTTCACGATGGCGAATGTCGGCCTGCCCGGCACGTCGGGCTTCGTGGGCGAATTCCTGTCGCTGCTCGCGGCTTTCAAGGTCAACACCTGGGTCGCGTTCTTCGCGACGAGCGGCGTGATCCTGTCCGCCGGCTATGCGCTGTGGCTCTACCGCCGTGTGGTCTTCGGTAAGCTGGAGAAGAAAGAGCTTGCCGACATTCTCGACCTCGACGGGCGGGAGAAGGCGCTGCTGATTCCGCTTGTCGTGCTCACGATCTTGTTTGGCGTCTGGCCGGCGCCGATCCTCGAGACGAGCGCCAATGCGGTCGCGGGCCTTGTCGAGCACGTGCGCGCTGCGGCCGGGCCGGCAGCCGCCGGCCTTGCCGGGCTGCGATAAGGGGACGCCATGCAGTTCGACCCACAAACGCTGCTGCCGGTTGTTCCCGAGCTTCTGTTGCTCGCGGGCGCGCTCGTGCTCGTGCTGCTCGGAGCGGCGATCGGCGACCGGGCGAAGGGCGCGATCGACGGCCTGACGATCCTGCTGCTGATCGGGGCTACCGGCCTGATCTTCTGGTTACCCCAGGGCACGCTTGTCGCGTTCAACGGCAGTTTCGTGCTCGACGACTTCGCGCGCTTCTTCAAGGTGCTGGCGCTCATCGGCACCGCCGCGACGCTCTTCATGTCGATCGACTTCTGGCGGCGCGAAGGGCTGCACCGCTTCGAATACGGAATCCTCGTCCTGCTCGCGAGCGCGGGCATGATGGTGCTGATCTCGGCGCGCGATCTCATCACGCTTTATCTCGGCCTCGAGTTGATGTCGCTGTCGCTTTACGTAATCGCCGCTTTCGACCGGGACAATGTCCGCTCGTCGGAAGCGGGCCTGAAGTATTTCGTCCTCGGCGCGCTGTCGTCCGGCATGCTGCTTTACGGCGCGTCGCTGCTGTACGGTTTCACCGGCACGGTTGCGCTGGACGGCATTGCGCAGGCTGCCAAGGAGCCCTCGATAGGCCTCGTCTTTGGCATCGTGTTCCTGTTCACGGGCTTTGCCTTCAAGGTTTCGGCGGTGCCGTTCCATATGTGGACGCCGGACGTCTATGAGGGCGCGCCGACACCCGTGACCGCCTTTTTCGCCGCGGCGCCGAAGGTCGCTGCGATTGCCGTGTTCGTGCGCGTCTCAATCGAGGCATTCCCGCAGGTTGCGTCGCAATGGCAGCAGATCGTGATCTTTGTGTCGATTGCATCGATGGTGCTTGGGTCATTCGCCGCAATCGGCCAACGCAACATCAAACGGCTGATGGCTTACAGCTCCATCGGTCACGTCGGATTTGCGCTCGTTGGCCTTTCTGCCGGAACGGCGGCGGGCGTACAGGGCGTGCTCGTCTATATGACGATCTATCTCGCCATGACGCTCGGCACCTTCGCGGTCATTCTGGCGATGCGCCGGCAGGGCAAGGCCGTCGAGGAGATCGAAGAACTCGCGGGCCTCTCGCGCACGCACCCGACCATGGCCTTCATGCTGGCGGCGCTCCTGTTCTCGCTTGCGGGCATTCCGCCTCTCGCGGGCTTCTTCGCGAAGTTCTACGTCTTCCTCGCCGCCATTGAAGCAGGGCTCTATGTGCTCGCCGTGATTGGCGTTCTGGCGAGCGTCGTGGGCGCCTATTACTATCTTCGCATCGTGAAGATCATGTACATGGACGAGCCGAAGGCCGCGTTCGAGCCGGTGCCTGCGCCGCTGGTGCTCGTGCTGGGCGTCACGGGTCTCTTCACGATCCTGTTCTTTGTCTATCCGGCCCCGATCGTTGCGGCGGCTGAGACCGCCGCCAAATCGATCTTTTGATGGTGGACTTCCCCCGCACAGCGGGCAGCGCGCCGGTCGTATTTCTTGAGACGACAGGCTCCACAAATGCCGATGCGCTGGCGCGTGCGGCTGCGGGTGAGAGCGGTCCACTCTGGATCGCTGCGGGACAGCAGAGCGGCGGGCGCGGGCGGCGCGGCCGTGTGTGGGTGTCCGAGGCCGGCAATCTTTACGCGACGCTGCTGTTGACGGACGCCGCTCCTCCGGCGGCTTTGGCGGGTATTTGCTTTGTCGCGGCGCTCGCGGTTCACGATGCAATTCTCGACGCGGCGAATAGCTTGGCGCCGGCGCAGCTCAAGCTGAAATGGCCGAACGACATTCTGCTCGACGGCCGCAAGATCGTGGGCATTCTCGTTGAAGGGGTCTCGCACGCTGGCAGCCATGCGGCGGCGATTGGCATTGGCGTGAACTGCCTGCGCCACCCGGAGTCGGCCGAGTACCCCGCGACGAGTTTGGCGAATGCAGGCTTTGCCGTTCAGCCGGGACGGCTTCTTGAGTTACTGGGCGTTGCGATGGAGCGGCGGTTGGACGAATGGCAGCGCGGTGAGAATTTCTCCGCCGTGCGGGTGGCCTGGCTCGCGCGGGCAAGCGGCGTCGGCTCTTCCATCGAAGTGCGTTTGCCGTCAGGGACGATGAGCGGCACATTCGAAACGCTGGATGAGAGCGGCGCGCTCCTCTTGCGGCGGAGGGATGGGATGCGCGAAAAGGTAGCAGCGGGCGACGTATTTCCGCTCGCGGCGCAGTGAGGCGATTTGAGCAAATCCTTCAAAGAACTGGTTTTTTTGCCGCTCGGCGGCGTAGGCGAGATCGGGATGAACCTCGCGCTCTATGGCCTCGGTTCTGAGCGCGGCGGTGAATGGCTTTGCGTCGACATGGGTGTGGCGTTCGCCGATAGCGAACTGCCCGGCATCAACCTGATTGTTCCGGATATCTCGTTCGTGGAGGAAGAACGCCGGAGCCTTTCGGGCATCGTTCTGACGCACGCGCACGAGGATCATTTCGGCGCTGTGTTCGCGCTGTGGCCGAAGCTGAAGGTGCCGATCTACGCGACGCCGTTCACGGCGGCGCTGATGGAAGCAAAGCGCATGGGCGAGCCGGATGCACCGGAATTGCCGGTGATGGTCGTGCCGGTCGGCGGACGGGTGAAGATTGGTTCGTTCGACGTCGAGTTCGTGCCGGTCGCCCACTCGATCCCGGAGAGTAACGCGCTCTACATCCGCACGCCCGTCGGCAATGTCGTGCATACCGGCGACTGGAAGCTCGATCCCGAGCCGATCATCGGCAAGCCGACCAATGAGGGAAAATTCCGGTCGATCGGTGAGGAAGGCGTGCGCGCTGTCATTTGCGACTCCACCAACGCCGTTCGCGATGGCATCTCGCCGTCGGAAAGCGAGGTCGCGAAGAGCCTGATGGAGATCGTCGCTGAGGCGAAGGGGCGCGTCGCGCTGACAACCTTTGCCTCGAATGTTGCGCGACTACGTTCGGCCGCGCTCGCCGCAGCGGCTGCCGGCCGTGAAGTGGTGGTTGCCGGCCGTGCGATGGAGCGCGTCATCGGTGTCGCAAGAGAGATGCATCTCCTGGACGGTGTACCGCCGTTCCGCGGTATAGACGCTTATCATTCGCTGCCACGCGAGCGGGTGCTCGTGCTGCTTACGGGAAGCCAGGGAGAGCCGCGCGCGGCTCTCGCGCGCATTGCATTCGACGATCACCCGGAAATCGCGCTGGACAGAGGAGACACGGTGATTTTCTCCTCGCGCACGATCCCCGGCAACGAAAAGGCCGTGAATCGCATCATCAACGCGCTCGTATCGTCCGGCGCCGAAGTCATCACCGACCGCGACCGGCTCGTGCATGTGTCAGGCCATCCGCGGCGAGGTGAACTCACCCGGATGTACGAGTGGCTCAAGCCCGAGGCCGTCGTGCCCGTTCACGGCGAGGCGCTGCATCTGCACGAGAACGCCAAGCTCGCGCGTTCGCTCGGCATCAAGGAAGTCACTGAATGCCGGAACGGCGACGTGGTGCGGCTTGCGCCGGGGCCGGTGCAGGTGATCGACCAGGTGGCCGCAGGCCGCGTTTATCAGGACGGCTATCTCTACATCCATGAAGAGACCCGGACCGTTGCGGATCGGCGCAAACTCGCCTTCGCGGGTGTCGTCTCCGTTGCCATCGCCATGAGCGGGCGCGGGGACATTGTCGGCGATCCGTGGGTCGACATGACCGGGCTGCCGGAAGAATATGAGCCGAAGAAATCGATGCAGGACCTTGTGGCCGACGCGGTGGACGACGCGATCACGTCGCTGCCGAAGGCACGGCGGCGCGATCCGGCTGCGCTCGAACAGGCAATCGAGCGTTCCGTGCGCGGTGCGGTGAACAATGTGTGGGGCAAGAAGCCCGTGTGCCACGTACTGATATTGCAGGTGTAGCGTGATTGGCAGGCTCAATCATGTGGCGATCGCGGTGCCGGACCTCGCGGCGGCCACCGCGAAGTATCGCGACGTGCTCGGGGCGAAAGTATCCCCGCCGCTGCCGCTGCCGGAGCACGGTGTGACCACGGTCTTTGTCGAGTTGCCGAATACGAAGATCGAGCTGCTTGTGCCGCTGGATGAGGGGTCGCCGATTGCAAAATTTCTCGAGCGCAATCCGGACGGCGGCATTCATCACCTCTGCTATGAAGTGGAGGATATTCTGGCAGCGCGCGACGAACTCAAGGCGCAGGGCGCGCGCGTACTCGGCGACGGCGAGCCAAAGATCGGCGCGCATGGCAAGCCGGTGCTGTTTCTGCACCCCAAGGACTTCAACGGAACGCTGGTCGAGATCGAGCAGGTATGAGCGATGAGCACGCTGACGCTGGTCGCGGTTTACTTCCTTGTCTGGTGGGTCGTGTTCTTTGCCATGTTGCCGCTCGGCATAAAGAGTCAGCATGAAGCGCAGATGGAGTTTGAGCCGGGCACGGACCCTGGTGCTCCATATCGGCCGTTGCTCTGGTGGAAGATCGCAGCGACGTCGGTCGTCGCAGCAGTTCTTTTGGCGATTTTCTACGCGGTCTGGAGCGCGGGATGGCTGTCGCTGGATCGCCTCCCGATGCCGTTCTCACTGCCCAGGACGTGAAGGTGCCGCCAAAAGAAGACGGGCGAGCCAATGGCTCGCCCGCTCCGATCCACCCTTCTCGCCGTCGCCGGCGCGCATAGTTGGCTGCGCCGATGCCGCGACTGGTTGGCTTCCTCCCGAGACCTGGGCCATGGGCCAATGGTTTCCCACTGACCACCCCGGTCGATGGGAAGCTAACCAGACCTGCGGCAAGCTGTCATTCTTGCGCTGCACTCCAAAAATGTTGCGTTGCAAACTCGCGTCACTTATCGACGCAGCTTTCGTCGCCCTTGTCAGCAGGGGTCGATCTGCATTCACTGCGAATTCGGGGCCGTCGCGTCCCTTTTTGAGTCGAGGTTCCGATGCGGCTTTCGCGTTACTTCCTGCCGATCCTGCGCGAAGCGCCGCGCGACGCGGAGATCGTGTCCCACAAGCTCATGCTGCGCGCCGGCATGATCCGGCAGGAAGCGGCGGGCATTTATGCATTTCTTCCGCTCGGCCATCGTGTACTGACGAAGGTTTGTCAGATCGTTCGCGAGGAGCAGAACCGCGCCGGCGCCATCGAGATGCTGATGCCGACAATCCAGTCGGCGGACCTGTGGCGGGAGAGCGGTCGCTACGACGATTACGGCAAAGAGATGCTGCGCATCGAGGATCGGCACGAGCGCGAGATGCTGTTCGGGCCGACCAACGAGGAAATGATCACGGAAATTTTCCGCGGTTCGGTGAAGTCCTACAAACAGCTTCCGCTCAATCTCTATCACATCCAATGGAAATTTCGCGACGAGGTGCGGCCGCGCTTCGGCGTCTATCGTTCGCGCGAATTTCTGATGAAGGACGCCTACAGCTTCGACCTCGACGCGGAAGGTGCGCGGCATTCCTACAATAAGATGTTCGTCGCTTACCTCCGCACATTCGCGCGCATGGGGCTGAAAGCGATCCCGATGGTGGCGGACACCGGCCCGATTGGTGGAAACCTTTCGCACGAATTCATCATCCTTGCCTCGACTGGCGAGAGCGAAGTGTTCTGCCAGAGCGACTTTCTCGATTTCGAAGTGCCGGCGGAAGGCGTTGATTTCGACGACAAAGCCGGCCTGCAAAAGATCGTTGACCGTTGGACTTCGCTCTATGCGGCGACGTCCGAAAAGCACGATCAGGCGGCCTTTGAAAAAATCCCCGAGCCAATGCGCCTGTCGGCGCGCGGCATCGAGGTTGGTCACATCTTCTATTTCGGCACGAAGTATTCGGAACCGATGAAGGCGACTGTGAGCGCGCCGGACGGCAGCGCGATCCCGGTCCATATGGGTTCCTATGGTATTGGCCCGACGCGGCTCGTGGCTGCGATCATCGAGGCCAGCCACGATGACAAGGGAATTGTCTGGCCTGAGGCGATTGCGCCGTTCAAGATCGGGCTGATGAACCTGAAGCAGGGGGACGCGGCGACCGACGGCGCCTGTGAACAGCTTTATTCGGCTCTTACGGCCAAGGGAATCGACGTACTCTATGACGATACGGATGAACGGGCGGGGGCCAAATTCGCCACAATGGATTTGATCGGTCTGCCGTGGCAGGTGACGGTCGGGCCTAAGGCGCTTGCCGAAGGTAAAGTGGAGATCAAGCGCCGATCCGGCGGTGAGCGTGAGCTGGTTACACCGGAAGAGGCCATCAATAGACTCTCGGGCGGGGTAGGATCGATCCAAATGGAAATCGCTAGGTGATTTCCATTTGGATCGTGAATCCTACCCCAGTTTATAGTGAGGGTGCGATTCACGTTCCGGACGGAAGCAGGTACGCTTCCGTCCGGAACGACCGCACCCTTGGGGGCTTCGAGGGGTTGTCATGACTGCGAAGACCGGAACGGCGCCGTTCTCGGCGTTCGAGTGGATGTTGTCGCTGCGTTACCTGCGGGCGCGGCGCAAGGAAGGCTTTATCTCGGTCATCGCCGGGTTCTCGTTCCTCGGCATCATGCTGGGCGTTGCGACGCTCATCATCGTGATGGCTGTGATGAACGGCTTTCGAAAAGAGCTGCTCTCTAAAATTCTCGGCCTGAACGGGCACATCCTCGTGCAGCCGCTCGAAGCACCGCTGACCGACTTTGCGGCGGTGGCGGAGAAGATCATCGGCATTCCGGGGATCACGCTCGCCGTGCCGCTTGTTGAAGGGCAGGCGCTGGCGTCATCGCCTTTCCATGCAAGCGGTGTGCTCGTGCGTGGCATCCGTGAGCAGGATTTGAAGAAGCTTCCATCCATCAGCTCCAATATCCGCTTCGGCACGTTGGACGGGTTCAATGACGGGCAGGGCGTCGCGATCGGAAAGCGTCTGGCGGACAGCCTGTCGTTGCGTGCGGGCGACCAGATCACGCTGTTCTCGCCAAAGGGCTCCGTGACGCCGATGGGCGTGACGCCGCGCATCAAGGCTTACAAGGTGGCGGCGGTCTTCGAGATCGGCATGTCGGAATATGACAACGTATTCGTCTATATGCCGCTGCCGGAGTCGCAACTCTATTTCAATCGGCGAGACGATGTGTCGGCGATTGAGATCTATACCGACAATCCGGACGCAGTCGATAAGTACAGGCAGTTGATCAACGAGCGGGCGGGCAGGCCAGTGTTTCTGGTGGACTGGCGGCAGCGCAACGCGACCTTCTTCAATGCGTTGCAAGTCGAGCGGAATGTCATGTTCCTGATCCTGACGCTGATCGTGCTGGTCGCGGCGCTCAATATCGTCTCCGGCCTGATCATGCTCGTGAAGGATAAAGGGCACGACATCGCGATCCTGCGCACGATGGGGGCGACGCGCGGATCGATCATGCGTATTTTCCTGATCACCGGGTCGAGCATCGGTATGGTGGGCACGCTCTTCGGTTTCGCCCTTGGCTTGGCGGTGTGCCTGAATGTCGAGGAAATCCGCCGCTTCATCTCGTGGCTGACTTCGACCGAATTGTTCTCGCCGGAGCTCTACTATCTAAGCCGCTTGCCGGCCGACATGGATGTCGGCGAAACCGGCGCCGTCGTCGTGATGGCGCTGGTCCTGTCGTTCCTGGCGACCGTTTATCCCGCGTGGCGGGCTGCGCGGCTCGACCCGGTCGAAGCGCTCCGTTACGAGTAGCGCATGACCGAGCCGCCCGCGCTGCAACTGGAGTCCGTCGAGCGGCGCTACGTGCAGGGCGAGACGACGCTCGAAATTCTTTCCGGCGCTTCGTTGTCGGTATGGCCGGGGGAGTCGGTGGCGCTGATCGCACCGTCCGGAGCGGGCAAGTCGACGCTGTTGCACATCGCGGGCCTGCTTGAGCACCCCGACTCCGGCGAAGTGAATATCTGCGAGCGGGCGACGACCAAACTTCCTGACTCGGAGCGAACTGCAATCCGGCGCGCCGATATCGGCTTCATCTATCAGTTCCATCATCTGCTGCCGGAGTTCACGGCGCTTGAGAACGTAATGCTGCCGCAGATGATCCAAGGCCTGTCGCGTGGCGAGGCCAATGCGCGGGCGACGGATCTCCTGGCGTTTCTGGGTCTCGCGCAGCGGCTCGACCACCGGCCGGCGGAGCTTTCAGGTGGCGAGCAACAGCGTGTGGCGATTGCGCGGGCGGTAGCAAACGCCCCGCGGGTCCTGTTGGCCGACGAGCCGACTGGCAATCTCGATCCGCAGACGGCGGATCTCGTGTTCGAGACGCTCACGAAGCTGGTGGAAGCGACGGAGCTTGCGGCGATCATCGCCACGCACAATCTTGCCTTGGCCGGCCGCATGACCCGGCGTGTGACCTTGCAAGAAGGCAAGGTTGTGGAACTGGCCTAGGCCTGTCCACAGGCCGCCGGCGGTGCGGTGGACGCGCCGGGCATCAAGTCCCAGATTGGCCAGTCCAGAATCGGAGCAGGGCGTGGACGGTCCGGGTTTCATCCATCTGCATGTGCATTCAACGTATTCGCTCCTAGAGGGCGCGATGCAGCTTGGCCGGCTTTCGGACCTTGCGAAGGCCGACAAGCAGCCCGCGCTCGCGCTGACCGACACCGGCAATCTCTTCGGTGCGCTTGAATTTTCGGAAAAGCTGGCGGCGTCGGGCATTCAGCCGATCATCGGATGCACGCTGGTCGTCGATTTTGGCGACCAGCCGCCTTCACGGAATCCGGGGCATGTCTCGGCTCTTCCGAAGCTCGTGCTGCTCGCCGCGAACGAGATTGGCTACCGCAACCTCATGCGGCTCGTGTCACGGAGCTTCCTCGACGTAGATCCGTCCGAAGCCTCGCATGTAAAAGCCGACTGGCTGGCGGAGCAGGCGGATGGTCTGATTGCACTCACCGGTGGCCCGGACGGCGTGCTTGACGGCCTCATCAATGCGGGCCGCCTCGAGTTGGCTGAAGCGCGGCTTGGGCGGCTGAAGGAAATCTTCCCGAACCATCTTTATGTCGAGCTACAGCGGCATGGCCTCGACACGGAGCGCCGTACCGAAGCATTCCTGATCGACTTCGCGTACGGCCACGGCCTGCCGCTCGTGGCGACAAACGAAGCGTTCTTTGCGTCTCGTGAAGACTATGAAGCGCAGGACGCGCTGCTGGCGATTGCCGAGGGCCGGATCGTCGCAGAGAACGACCGGCGGCAACTCACGCCCGAACATCGCTTCAAGACGCGCAACGAGATGATGGAGCTGTTTGCCGATCTGCCGGAGGCGCTCGCCTCCACGGTCGAGATCGCGCAGCGCTGCAACTGGCGGCCGACAAGCCGCAATCCGATCTTGCCGCGCTTCACCACCGGCGACAAGAAAGCGGATGAAGCGGCGGAGCTGACGAAGCAGGCGGAGGCCGGACTCAAGACGCGCCTCAAGGTCGAAGGTCTCGCACCCGGCCGTACGGAGGCGGAATACCGCGAGCGGCTGGCGTTCGAGCTTGGCGTCATCAGCCGCATGAACTATGCGGGTTACTTCCTGATCGTCGCGGACTTCATCAAGTGGGCGAAGGCGCAGACGATTCCGGTCGGGCCGGGGCGCGGTTCGGGTGCCGGATCGCTCGTCGCCTATTCGCTCACCATCACCGACCTCGATCCGATCCGGTTCGGGTTGCTGTTCGAGCGCTTCCTCAATCCGGACCGAATATCGATGCCGGATTTCGACATCGATTTCTGCCAGGAGCGGCGCGATGAAGTGATCCGCTATGTGCAGGAACGCTACGGCCGCGAACAGGTCGCGCAGATCATCACGTTCGGCACCATGCAGGCGCGCGGCGTGCTGCGCGACGTGGGGCGCGTGCTGGAAATGCCCTATGGGCAGGTGGACAAGCTCTGCAAGCTGGTGCCGTTCAATCCTGCTGCGCCGGTGACACTTGCCAAGGCAATCGAGGGCGAGGCGAAGCTGCAGGAAGCACGCAAGGAGGATCCGCGCGTCGGCCGTTTGTTCGATATTGCGTTGAAGCTCGAGGGCCTGCACCGGCACGCATCGACCCATGCGGCCGGCATCGTGATCGGCGATCGCCCGCTGTCGCAGCTTACGCCGCTCTACCGCGACCCGAAGTCCGACATGCAGGTCACCCAGTTCAATATGAAGTGGGTTGAAGCCGCCGGTCTCGTGAAGTTCGACTTTCTCGGTCTGAAGACGCTGACGGTGCTCGACAAGGCGGTGAAGCTCATTCGGAGACGCGGGGTTGAGATCGAGCTCCTGCGCATCCCGCTCGATGATACAAAAACATTCGAGATGCTGGCGCGCGGCGAAACGGTCGGTGTGTTCCAGGTGGAAAGTCAGGGCATGCGTCGGGCGCTGGTCGACATGCGGCCCGACCGCTTCGAGGATCTGATTGCTCTCGTCGCGCTCTATCGGCCGGGGCCGATGGCGAACATCCCGACCTACTGCGCGCGTAAACTCGGCCGGGAGAAGATTGAATATCTGCACGAGAAACTCGTGCCGATCCTGGAGCCGACCTACGGCATCATCACCTATCAAGAACAGGTGCAGCAGATCGCGCGTGAGTTGGCAGGCTACAGTCTCGCCGAGGCCGATCTTCTTCGGCGAGCGATGGGCAAGAAAATCAAAAAGGAGATGGACGCGCAGCGCGGGCGCTTCCTGACCGGCGCGCTGGAGCGCGGCATCGATCGCGATACCGCGGAGACGGTGTTTGATGCCTGCGCGAAATTCGCCGAGTACGGATTCAACAAATCGCACTCGGCGCCGTATGCGCTGCTCACCTATCAAACCGCTTATCTGAAGGCGAATTTTCCCGTCGAGTTCATGGCGGCGTCCATGACACTCGACCTCGGCAACACGGACAAGCTCGCGGAATTCCGGCGCGAGGCAGAGCGTATCGGCATCAAGGTCGAAGCGCCGTCGGTCAATCGCGGCGACCGGGAGTTCGATGTTTCAGACGAACGGATTGTTTATTCGCTGGCAGCGTTGCGCGGCGTTGGCGGGCAGGCGGTAGACGCCATCGTAAAGTCGCGCGGCGAAAGGCCGTTCACCGACCTTTCGGACTTCGCATCCCGGATCGATCCTCGGGCGGTGAACAAGCGCACGCTGGAAAGTCTCGCGGCATCCGGGGCGTTCGATAGCCTTGAGCCCAAGCGTGCGCGTGCGTTCGGCTCCGTAGAGGCGCTGATGGCGCATGCGCAGCGCTCGGGCGCTGACGCGACTTCGGGCCAGTCTGAATTGTTTGGCGGCATCGGCGCGAAGCCGGTGCTGAATGTTCAGGAGGTCGAGGAGTGGTTGCCCGCCGAGCGGCTCAATCGGGAATATGATGCCATCGGCTTTTTTCTTTCCGGCCATCCGCTCGACGATTATCTGTTCTCCTTCAATCGGCTTGGCGCGGACACGTGGAGCAGTTTCGTCCAGAAGGCCAAGGAGGGACGGCCGGGCGGCAAGCTCGCGGCGACGGTGGTATCGCGCGTAGAGCGGAGAACGAAGACCGGCAACAAGATCGGTATTCTCGGCCTCTCCGATCCCACGGGACATTTCGAGGCGGTAATCTTCTCCGAGAACCTACAACGCTTCCGCGATCTGCTGGAGCCTGGCTCTGCAGTATTGCTACAAGCCGGCGCCGAGGTTCAGGGCGACGAAGTGCGCGTGCGCGTCCACGGGGTGGAGTCGCTCGATCAGGTCGCGACATTCACGCCGCGCGGATTGCGTGTCGCCATCGAAACGCCGGAAGCGGTTGCGTTGTTTGCCAAACGCCTGAATGGCGGTGTGAGCGGACCTAGCGAACGAGGGTTCCCGATCAGCCTGGTGTTGCACGTCGGCGCCGAAGAAGTGGAAGTGAAGTTGCCGGGCAGGTATCCGGTGTCGCCGCAAATCGCGGGCGCGATGAAGGCGGTGCCGGGCGTGATCGAGGTCGAGGCCCTCTGATGGAGGGGCTTATTCCCCTCTGGCTCAAAGTTGCCTACGGCCTGTTCGTCCCTTTTCTGATCTTCATCTATTGGCCGCGGTACGGCCCGTCGAATTTTCTCTGGCTCTCCGACATCGCGCTGTTCTTCACCGCTGCGGCGGTGATTTTTGAGATTCCTTTGCTCGCCGCCATGCCGGCGGTCGGTGTTTTGCCGCTCGAAATTTTCTGGACGATTGATTTCATCTTGCTCGGGCGCTTCGGGCTCACGAGTTACATGTTCGACAAGCAGTACCCATTATGGCTGCGGGCGATCTCGCTCTTCCATCTCGTGTTGCCGCCGACGTTGATCTGGATTTTGTGGAATGCGGGTTACGATCCGCTGGCCTATCCGTTGCAACTCGCGCTCACGGTGACGGTGCTGACCTTCTGTTTCCTGTTCACGGACCCTGAAAAGAATATTAACTGGGCCTTTGGGCCGGGCGAGAAGCCTCAGAAGAAGCTGGCGCCACCGACGTATTTCTTGCTGTTGCTTATTGTCATCCCTGTCGGCGTGATCACGCCGACGCATTTCGTACTGAACTGGCTGTTTGGTCCGGCCTGACGGGTGTTCACCAAGGTAAATTCCGGAACAGTAACTTTCTCTCGCGCATTGCGCGGCCAGACCATTAACTCAACAGCCAGCAATCAATTTACTTCCCGCAGTCTCCGGCTATCGGTTCCTCCCACAGCGCAACATCGGCCGTGTCATGGCCGCGCGGGAGGCGGACGATGCAAGACAACACCTATTTCAAATTCAGCAAGAAGAACCTCGCAACGGCCTGGAACACCGAAATCCAGCCCGTCGAGCACAATCTCGGCGACCATCCGCTGTTCTCCGACGAGGCGCTCGCGGAGTTGATCGAGGGCAATCGTCACGCGATCCGCGAAATCTCGACGATGGACCCGGAGCGCGAGGACCATCGCTCCTGGAAGCGCGGCAGCCATGAAGGCATGAACGGCCGCGAGCTGATCGAGGCAGTACGCGACGGACTTCTGTGGGTGAATATCGGCAATGCCGGCGACTATGACCCGCGCTATCAGGCGTTCATCGACCAGTTGCTGGATACGTTGCAGGCGCAAGTGCCGGGGCTCAAGACCTTCAACCGCCACATCGGTGTTCTGGTTTCCTCGCCGGGCGCGCGCGTCTTTTACCATTGCGACGTGCCGGGGCAGGGGCTGCTGCATGTGCGCGGCGAGAAGACGATCTGGATCTATCCCGACGGCGATCCGTTCCTGCCGCAGGAGGCGCTGGAGCGCGTCGTCACCGGCCTCACGGCGGAAGAGATCGACTACAACCCGTCCTTCGAGCGGCACGCGACCCGGCTCCACCTCACGCCGGGCATGGGCGCCTTGTGGCCGCTCAACTGGCCGCATCGGGTCGTCAACGGCAACAGCCTGAACGTCTCGGTCACCATCGAATACTGGACCGACGAAATCCGCCGCCACGCGCTGGTCAACACGGCGAACGGCGTGATGCGACACGTCGCGGGTCTGAACCCGCGTTCGCGCCCGATCACCGGCCCCGGTTACTGGACGCGGGCGGCCTTTGCCGCCGCCTGGAAGCTTTCGGGACTCGGCAAGCGCTATCGCGAGAAATACAAGGCCGAATTCAAGGTCAATCAGCTCTCGCGCTCGAAGCAGGCATTCAGGGAAGCGGCCGAATAATCGTCGTTTCCGATCCAGGCGGTGGAACTTGCACCGCCGCCATCGGCCCCCTATAAGCCCCCCATCTCGCACGCGGACTAGGCGTCCCTGATCCCCAGGGATTGCATCCGGTGCTGGACTCGACTTCGTCGAGATCTGGCTCGGTCCGCGGAGGCTAACCGGAGAGTACAATGTCTCTACCTGACTTCTCGATGCGTCAGCTATTGGAAGCTGGCGTTCACTTCGGCCATCAGGCCCATCGCTGGAATCCGAAGATGGCTTCGTACATCTTCGGCGTTCGCAACAAGATTCACATCATCGACCTCGCGCAGACCGTGCCGCTGCTGGCGCGTGCGTTGCAGGCCGTGTCGGACACCGTCGCCCGCGGCGGACGCATTCTCTATGTCGGCACCAAACGGCAGGCGTCGGACGCGGTCGCGGACGCGGCCAAGCGCTCCGCGCAGTACTACGTCAACTCGCGCTGGCTGGGCGGTACGCTCACCAACTGGAAGACCATCTCGCACTCGATCGCTCGTCTGAAGCAGATCGAAGAGATGATCGGCAGCGAAGGCGGCGTCGGCTACACGAAGAAAGAGCGCCTCACGCTCGCCCGCGAAAAGGAAAAGCTCGAGCGCTCGCTCGGCGGCATTCGCGACATGGGCGGCATTCCCGACCTGATCTTCGTGATCGACACGAACAAAGAAGACATCGCGATCAAGGAAGCGCGCCGTCTCGGCATTCCGGTCGCGGCGGTGGTCGACACCAACTGCGATCCCAACGGCATCACCTATGTGATCCCCGGCAACGACGACGCCGGCCGCGCGATCGCGCTCTACACCGATTTGATCGCCCGTGCGGCGATTGACGGTATCTCGCGCGCGCAGGGCGAAATGGGCGTCGACGTCGGCGCCGCCGCCAAGCCGGTCATGGAAGAAAAGCTGCCGCAGGAATCGGAATGGGAATTCGAGCAACTCCCCGGACCGCGCGGTTCGCCGGACGACCTCAAGAAGCTCCCCGGCGTCAGCCCCGACGTCGAGAAGCAGCTTCAGGATCTCGGCATCTTCCACTACTCCCAGGTTGCCGGTCTCGGAAAGAAAGACGCGCATCATCTCGGCGAGACGGTCGGCTTGCCGGGCCGTGTCGAGGGCTGGATCAAGCAGGCCAAGGCGCTTACCGCCGAGACGGAGTAAGGAACGATGGCCGAAATTACCGCGAGCCTCGTCAAGGAACTGCGCGACAAGACCGGCGCCGGTATGATGGACTCGAAGGCCGCGCTCGTGGAAACGAAGGGCGACCTCGAGGCGGCCGTCGACTGGCTGCGCAAGAAGGGCCTTGCCAAGGCGGCCAAGAAGTCCGGCCGTGTTGCAGCCGAAGGCCTGATCGGTGTTGTCGTCGAAAAGACGAAGGGTGCGGTTGTCGAGGTCAATTCCGAAACCGACTTCGTCGCGCGCAACGAGCAATTCCAGGGTCTCGTGAGGCTGATCGCAGAGGCGGCGCTGCACAACACGACCGACGTCGAGAAGCTCAAGACCGTGAAGATGGGCAACTCGACGGTGCAAGATGCAGTCGCATCGGCCGTTGCCACCATCGGCGAGAACATGACGCTTCGCCGCTCGGGTGGCTTGTCCGTGAGCGAAGGCGCGGTGGGGAGCTATGTGCATAGCTCCGTGACCCACGGCCTTGGCAAGATCGGCGTGCTCGTGGGGCTCGAGTCGACAGGCAAGGCGGATGTTCTTGTGGAGTTCGGGCGCAAGCTCGCGATGCATATCGCGGCCGCCAATCCTTTGGCGGTTGATGCATCCGGAATCGACAAGAACACCATCGAACGCGAACGTGGCGTGCTGTCGGACAAGGCTCGCGCGTCAGGCAAGCCGGACAACGTGATCGAGAAGATCGTCGAGAGCGGCCTCAAGTCCTACTACAAGGAAGTGACGCTGCTCGATCAGGCCTTTGTGCACGATCCGTCCAAGTCGGTCGCGCAGACGATCAAGGAAGTTGAGAGCCAGGCCGGGGCTCCGATCAAGATCGGCGGGTTTTTGCGTTACGCGCTCGGCGAGGGCGTGGAGAAGCAGGAGCAGGACTTCGCCGCCGAAGTGGCGGCGGCAGCCAAAACCAACTGATCGAAACTCTTCCGGGGGCCGAGGCCATGAGCAAGCCCGCGTATCGCCGAGTAATGATCAAGGTCTCCGGCGAAGCCCTGATGGGCACCGAGACCTACGGACTTCACGCGCCGACCATTGGCAAGATCGCGAGCGACCTTGTCGAAGTGCGGAAGTCCGGCGTCGATGTTGCCGTGGTTGTCGGCGGCGGCAATCTGATCCGCGGCGCGCAGCTCGCGGAGACGGGCATTCACCGCGCAACCGCCGATCATATGGGCATGCTCGCGACGGTGATGAACGCTTTGGCGCTCGAGAATGCGATTGAAGCGGCGGGCGGCAGCGCTCGGGCGATGTCGGCGGTTGCGATGCCGTCCGTGTGCGAGCCTTACGCCCGGCAGACGGCTTCGAAACACCTCAAGGACGGCCACATTGTGCTGCTCGCGGGCGGCACGGGTCAGCCCTTCTTCACCACCGACACAGGTGCAGCGCTGCGCGCCGCCGAGCTTGGTTGTGACGCAATCTTCAAGGCCACCAATGTCGACGGGGTCTATGACGCCGATCCGCGCACGCACAGGAATGCCAAGCGGCTCGACCGGCTGACCCACGACGAAGCATTGGCCAAGGATCTCAAGGTCATGGATGCGGCCGCCTTCGCGCTTGCCCGCGAGGCGCGGCTGCCTATCATCGTATTTTCGATCCGCGAGAAGAATGCCATCGCGGATGCCGTCCGGGGCACGGGACGCTCGACGCTGGTCGAGCCCTAAAGCCAGTCCCGGCAACGGCGTTCGCCAGGCCACGCCCGCGCGGAAATTACGAGGTGCCAGATGAAGCCCGCTCCGTTCGATCTCGCCGAAATCAAGCGCCGCATGGACGGTGCGCTCTCCGCCCTGAAGACCGAGCTTTCGGGTCTGCGCACGGGGCGCGCGTCGGCGAATATGCTCGATCCCATTCATGTCGAAGTCTATGGCCAGTCTATGCCGATCAATCAGGTCGCAACGGTGAGCGTCCCGGAGGCGAGGCTTCTATCCGTTCAGGTGTGGGACGCCTCGAACGTGAAGGCGGTGGAGAAAGCGATCCGCGATGCCAATCTGGGACTCAATCCGCAGACCGAAGGTGCCGTGCTGCGGTTGCGTATTCCTGAGCTCAATCAGGAGCGCCGGCAGGAACTCGTGAAGATCGCACACAAATATGCCGAGACAGCGCGCGTCGCCGTGCGCCATGTGCGCCGCGACGGCATCGATCATCTGAAGAACCTGAAGAAGGACGGGCACGTCAGCGAGGACGAGATCAAGCGTCACGAGACGGATGTTCAGAAGGCGACCGACCAGCATATCGCCGACATCGAGCACATGCTCGGCACCAAGGAAAAGGAAGTCATGTCGGTATGACATGACGGAACAAGCACGCATGTCGATCCCGAACATTGCTGAGGCGGCGGCCGACGAAGGGCCGGCGATGCCCGTGCATGTCGGGATCATCATGGACGGCAATGGCCGCTGGGCGGCGGCGCGCGGTCTGCCGCGCATCGAGGGACATCGCCGTGGCGTCGAGGCGCTGCGCCGGACCGTGCGCAATGCCGGTGAGCTCGGCGTCAAGGTGCTGACAATCTACAGCTTCAGCACCGAGAACTGGTCGCGCCCGAAGCAGGAAGTCAGTGACCTGATGAGCCTGATCAAACGCTTCGTGCGCGAAGATCTGGCCGAACTGCATCGCGCCGGCGTGCGCGTGATGATGATCGGTGAACGCGAGGGGCTCGACCCCGAAATTCTCAAGCTCGTCGGCGAGGCGGAAACACTCACGCGCGAGAACGACAAGCTGACACTGGCGGTCGCATTCAATTATGGCGGGCGGCAGGAGATCGCGCGCGCGGCGCAGCGGATCGCCGAAGAAGTCGCAGCGGGGAAGATCGATCCGGGAAAGATCGACGCCGACACGATGGACGCGCATCTCGACACGGCCGGTCTGCCCGACCCCGACCTGATCATCCGCACGAGCGGCGAATTGCGGCTCTCGAACTTCCTGCTGTGGCAGTCGGCTTATGCCGAGTTCGTCGTGCTGCCGGTGCATTGGCCCGACTTCGACCGCGCGGCGCTTGAGCAGGCGCTTGAAGAATTTCGCCGCCGCAAGCGGCGCTTTGGAGGGCTCGAAGCGCGGGCGAGGGCGTAGCGCATGGACGATGTTCGCGAAATGCCTGCGCAGGAGGAGCCGTCCGGTCGAACGCGCAGCGAGTTGGGCAAGCGCATCGTCTCCGCCATCATTCTCGGCCTGGTGGCCATCGCCACGGCGTGGCTCGGCGGCATTCCCTTCATTCTGTTCTGGGCGCTGGCCGCCGCCGCGGTCTGGTGGGAGTGGCTCGGTGTTGTGCAGGTGGCGCAACGACCGTTGCTCGGCGTCATCGGAGCGGTGTCGATTGCGGGCATGGCGATCGCGCTCGCGGCCGGCGTGCCGGCCTTTGCGTTTGTGAGTGCGCTCATCGGCGCGGCAGTCGCCATGTCGGCCGGACAGACACGCCGCGTTTGGGTCGGCGCAGGCGTTGTTTATGCGGCAGCGGTGCTGATACCGGCGGGTATGTTGCGCGAGCACGCGGCGCTCGGCTTTGTCACGGTGCTTTGGCTCTTCGCCGCCGTGTGGGCGACGGACACGGGCGCCTATTTCGCCGGCCGCGCATTCGGCGGGCCAAAGCTCGCGCCGTCGGTCAGTCCGAAAAAGACATGGTCCGGTGCGATCGGCGGCACGCTGGCGGGGCTCGTCGCGAGCCAGGCGGTTCTCTATTTCAGCGGCATCGTGTGGCATCCGATGCATACCGTCGCCGCGTTGCTGGTCATCGTCGCGGCCCAATTCGGCGACCTTCTGGAATCCTGGATCAAGCGGCATTTCACGGTGAAAGACGCGGGCACGCTGTTGCCCGGCCACGGTGGCGTGATGGATCGGCTCGATGGATTTCTTACCGCTGCGCTGGCCGCGCTCGCGATCGGCCTCATCGCGGGCGGCGTGCAGGCGCCGGCGGCAGGGCTGCTGTCGTGGTGATGCGGATCACCGTGCTGGGCGCGACCGGCTCGATCGGCAAGAGCACGTTCGACCTGTTGCGCCGCTCGAACCGCGAGTTCGCGGTGGCGGCGATCACGGCGAAGCGTGACGTCGCTGGGCTCGTCTCGCTCGCGCGCGAGTTCAAGGCGAAGCTTGCGGTGATCGCGGACAGCGAACGGCATCGCGAGCTGCGCGATGCGCTCGCGGGCAGCGGCACGCGGACGGCGGCGGGCAGCGAAGGTTTGCTCGCGGCCGCCGACGAGCCGGCCGATGTCGTGATGGCCGGCATCACCGGCGCGGCCGGTCTTGCGCCGACACTCGCGGCGATTCAGCCGGGCCGCCGCATCGCGCTCGCCAACAAGGAATGTCTCGTCTGCGCGGGCGATCTCTTCATGCGGCGCGTGCGCCAGACCGGCGCAACGTTGTTGCCCGCCGACTCCGAGCACAATGCGGTCTTTCAGGCGCTGACGGCCGGTCCGATCGAATCCGTCGAGAGCGTGACTCTCACCGCTTCCGGTGGTCCGTTCAGGACGTTGACGCAGCAACAGCTCGAAGGTGTGACGCCCGAGGAGGCACTCAAGCACCCGACCTGGTCGATGGGCTCCAAGATCACCATCGATTCCGCGACGCTGATGAACAAGGGCCTTGAACTGATCGAGGCGCATCATCTTTTTGCGCTGCCTGCGCAGAAGCTCGATGTCCTCGTCCACCCGCAATCGATCGTTCACGCGCTCGTCACCTATCGCGACGGCGGCGTGGTCGCGGGCCTGTCGGTTCCCGATATGCAAATCCCCATCGCCCATTGCCTCGGCTGGCCGGAAAGGATCGGCTGGGATGCCCCAAAGCTCGACCTCGCGCAGGTGGGCTCACTCACCTTCGAGGCGCCGGACCCGGTGCGGTTTCCGGCGCTTCGGCTGGCCCGCGCCGTGATGGAAGCCGGGGGCGCCGCCCCCACGGTGCTGAATGCGGCGAACGAGGTGGCGGTCGAGGCGTTTCTGGCCCGGCGGATCGGTTTCACGGGGATTGCGGCCATCGTGGAACGGGTGCTTGAAAAAGCTGCGTCAGAGCGCCTCGGGGCGCCTGAAACCGTTAACGCGGCCACGGCCATTGACCATATTGCGAGAATAAGGGCCCGGGACCTCTTGCTCGAATTCGCCGCAAAGGCTTCCTAGTAGATAACCTTCTGGAAAGGATGCGGCATGGATTTTCTGACGGACGTCTGGGGGCTCGGCGGCTCGTTCTTCGGCTACGCACTGCCGTTTCTCTTCGTTCTCACCGTCGTCGTGTTCTTTCACGAGCTCGGCCATTTCTGGGTCGCGCGCCGTTGCGGCGTGAAGATTGAAGCCTTTTCTGTCGGCTTCGGACCCGAACTTCTCGGTTTCAATGACCGTCACGGCACGCGCTGGAAGCTCTGCGCGATTCCGCTCGGCGGTTATGTGCGTTTCTTCGGCGACGACTCGGCCGCGAGCACGCCGGACACCAAGTCGCTGGCGCGGATGGACGAGGAGCAAAAGCGCGTTTCGTTTTACCATCAGCCGGTCGGCCGCCGCGCGGCGGTCGTAGCGGCGGGTCCGATCGCGAATTTCATCCTCGCGATCGTCATCTTCAGCGCGATCTTCATGATCTTCGGCCGTCAGGTGACGAGCCCGCGCGTCGACTCAGTGCAAGCGGGCAGCGCTGCCGCGGAGGCCGGCCTGCGCACCGGCGACATGGTGCTTTCGATCGACGGCGTGAAGATCGGCAATTTCGGCGATATGCAGCGCATCGTCAGCGCCACCCCCGATGTGGCGCTGAAGATCGTGGTGCAGCGTGGAGCGGAGGAGCTCACGCTCACGGCCACGCCGCGCCGGCAGGAGATCAAGGATAATTTCGGCAACACGCATCGCGTCGGGCTGCTCGGCGTGACGCGATCGACCTCGCGCGAAGAAGTTGTGACCGAACATTACGGTCCGTTAGAATCTGTGAAGTTGGGTGTGGCCGAGACCTGGTTCGTGGTGGAGCGGACCATCGGCTACATCGGCGGCATCGTCCGCGGGACCGAGGCAACCGACCAGTTGGGGGGACCGATTCGGATCGCCCAGATTTCCGGGCAGGTCGCGACGGTCAGTTTCGCGGCGCTTCTGCACCTCACGGCCGTGCTGTCGGTAAGTATCGGATTGCTCAATCTTTTCCCGGTGCCGCTGCTCGATGGCGGGCATCTGGTCTTCTACGCGATCGAGGCCATTCGCGGCCGGCCGCTGTCGGAGCGCGCGCAGGAGTATGGCTTCCGGGTGGGGCTGGCACTGGTGCTGATGCTGATGCTGTTCGCCACCTGGAACGACATCGTCCATCTGACGGCGCTCTAACCGTCCTTTAGGGGGTACCGCTGCACCCTTTGCGGCGGGAAGTGGGCGGAACAAGTGGCGCATCGGTCACGCAGACTTGGAAAGGCCGAGGCAGGGAGCCTCCGTGGTTTGCAAGCCTATGAAAAATCGGTACAAGCGGGCTTGAAATAAGGGGAATCCGCACGCGGCGGTGTGCGGTGACCGGGGAACATGTGTCTGCGTACCGACGCATGGTTGGTTGCGTGTTTTGGGGTCAAGGGGTCGCTCGACGCATGATTAGGGTGGGGAAACTCAGGCGGATGGCGATCGTTCTAGGGCTGGCGCTGGCGGCGCCCGTCCTGACCGTCGCTGTCGGCATTGCCACGGCGCAAACTGCGCAAGCTCAGCAAATCGAAGTCCGCGGTAACCAGCGCGTCGAAGCAGACACGATTCGCAGCTATTTCCGCGTCGGCGCCGGCGAGCGTCTCGACGCCGTGAAAATCGACGAGGCGCTCAAGGCGCTTTACGCCACGGGCCTCTACGAAGACGTGCGCATCACCCAGAACGGCGGCCGCATCGTCGTGACGGTGGTCGAGAACCAGACGATCAATCGCGTCGCCTTTGAAGGCAATCGCAAGGTCAATGACGACGCACTCTCGAACGAGGTGCAGTCGCGTGCGCGCGGCGCGCTCTCGCGCCCGGTGGTGCAGTCCGACGTGCAGCGTATCGTCGAAGTGTACCGGCGGCAGGGTTACTTCAACACGCGCGTCGACCCGAAGATCATTCCGCAGCCGAATAATCGCGTCGACCTCGTCTTCGAGATCACCGAGGAAGACAAGACGACGGTTCGCAAGATTAATTTCGTCGGCAACAACCACTTCTCCGACTGGAAACTGCGCGACGTCATCACGACGCAGCAGACGCATTGGCTGAGCTGGCTGAGCAACCGAGACGTCTACGACCCCGAGCGCGTCGCCGCCGACCAGGAAATGCTGCGCCGGTTCTATCTGAAGAACGGTTACGCCGACTTCCGCGTGCTGTCGGCGACGGTCGACATGGATCCGTCGAGCAAGGGCTTTTCGATCACCTTTACGGTGGACGAAGGCGAGCAGTATCGCTTCGGCAACATCGAGCTGATTTCCAATATCCGCGACGCCGATCCGCAGGTTCTGCGGCGGCAGATCCGCGCGACGCCGGGCAAGACCTATAACGCCGAAGACGTCGAGAAGTCGGTCGAGGAAGTGACCATCGAGCTCTCGCGTCTGGGCTACGCCTTCGCGCAGGTCCGCCCGCGCGGCGACCGCGACGTGCAGGGCCGCATCATCAATGTCGTGTTCGTTGTCGAAGAGGGCGCGCGCGTTTACATCGAGCGCATCAATGTCACCGGCAACACGCGCACGCGCGACCACGTCATTCGCCGCGAGTTCGATATTCTCGAGGGCGACCCGTACAACCGCGTGTTGATCGACCGCGCCGAGCGGCGGTTGAACAATCTCGGATATTTCAAGTCGGTCCGCATCACCAACGAGCCCGGCTCGGCGGCGGATCGCGTGATCGTCAATGTGCGGGTCGAGGAACAACTCACCGGCGAGTTCTCGATCGGCGGCGGTTACTCGACGTCGGACGGCATTATCGGCGAAGTATCGGTCGGCGAGCGGAACTTCCTCGGGCGCGGCCATCATGTGCGGATCGCCGGCCAGTACGGTCAGCGTGCGCGCGGCGCCGAGCTCTCCTTCACCGAACCCTACTTCCTCGACACGCGCGTCGCGGCGGGCTTCGACCTGTTCGTGAAGCAGCAGTTCCGCTCCGACTACAACCCGGTCGATACGGAAACCGTTGGCGGTACGTTGCGCGCCGGTCTGCCGCTGACCGACGATCTGACGCTCGGCTTGCGCTACACGATATTCCAGCGCGACATGTCGACAGCGAGCGATGGATCATTCAATCCGGCCCTGTTGTCGCCGGCGTATCAAGCGCAACTGGATCAGAGCGCGCTGACCTCGCAGATCGGCTACACGCTGACCCACAACACGCTCGACCAGAACAAGGCGCCGACACGCGGCGTCTATGCAACGCTGTCGCAGGATTTTGCCGGTCTTGGCGGCGACGTGAAGCTCGTCAAGACGACGGCCGAAGCGCGCCAGTTCTACCCGATCACGAACGATCTCATCGGCATGTTCAAGGTTGGCGGCGGTCATGTGATGTCCTGGGGCGGCGGCGATCTTCGCTTGCTCGATCACTTCTTCCAGGGCCCGGACATCGTGCGCGGCTTCGCGCCGTCGGGCATCGGGCCGCGCGACATCGGCTCGCCGAACCAGGACGCGCTCGGCGGCACGATGTACTGGACGACCTCGGCAGAGGTGATCTTCCCGATCGGCGGCAAGGATCTTGGCCTGCGCGCGGCACTGTTTGCCGATGCGGGTTCGGTGTGGGGTTATGACGGGGCAACCCAATTTAATGACCCTCTGATTACGACGGGGTGCAACGGCGTCGCTGGGAGTGTCTGCCTTGCTGACTCGTCGGCCATCCGTGCCTCGGTCGGCGTCAGCCTGATCTGGACTTCGCCCTTCGGTCCGCTGCGCTTCGACTTCGCCTATCCGCTCCTCAAGGAGCCCTACGACAAGACCCAGTGGTTCCGGTTCGGGGCGGGCGGCAAGTTCTAAACCACGATCCCACAAGGGATTCCGGCCCGGCCGCGGGTCGGGTATGATTTCCTCGCCGTTGGGCGATGGAGCTTCCCGTTTCATGAGCGAGCCAGTCTTCTTTCAGGCGAAGGACCCGATGTCTTTGGCAGAGGTCGCGTCATTGGCCGGCGCCGAGCTCGGCGAGGGCGCCGACGGCGCGCGCCTGATCGAAAGCGTGAAGCCGCTCGATCTCGCGGGGCCGCGGGACCTGTCGTTCTTCGAGCACGCACGCTATCGCGAGGCGTTCGACCGCAGCCAGGCGGGCGCGTGTCTCCTGCGGCGCGAGCAGGCGCCCGGCGCGCCGCGTGGCATGGCGCTCCTGTTCGTGAAGGACCCATACCGCGCCTATGTCACCGTCGCGCGCGCGATCTATGAGAGCGAATTGCGTCCGCGCTCGCCCTTCGGCGCGCGCGGCGTCGATCCGGGCGCGTCGGTGCATCCCGACGCCCAGCTGGAAGACGGCGTGATCGCGGATCCGGGCGCCGTGATCGGGCCGGGTGCGGAGATCGGCAGCGGCACGGTCGTCGGCGCCAACGCCGTGATCGGCGCGGAGGTGCGCATCGGGCGCGACTGCTCGATCGGACCGGGCGCGACGGTGCTGAATTCACTGGTCGGGGACCGTGTGACGATTCATCCCGGCGCGCGGGTCGGGCAGGACGGCTTCGGTTACGTCCCTAACCCGCGCGGGCACATCAAGGTGCCGCAGTTGGGCCGCGTCATCGTGCAGGACGATGTGGAGATCGGCGCGGGGACCACGATCGATCGCGGCGCGGGCCGCGACACGACGATCGGCGAGGGGACGAAAATCGACAATCAGGTGCAGATTGGCCACAACGTTTCAATCGGGCGGCATTGCGTGATCGTCGCCTTCGTCGGCATCTCGGGTAGCGTGAAGATCGGCGATTTCGTTCTGATGGGCGGCCAGTCGGGCGTGTCGGAGCATGTTACGATCGGCGACGGCGCGCGCGTCGCAGCGGGTGCGGGCGTCATCAAGGACCTGCCCGATGGGGCGGTCGTCATGGGTGCGCCGGCGCGGCCGCATCGCGAGTTCCTGCGCGCCCAGGCGGCGCTGAGCCGCCTCGCGAACAGGGAAACGGGCAAGTGAGCGAGACAGGCATGGACGCAACGAACGGGCCGCTGACGATCCTCGAGAACAAGGACATCCAGGCGCTGCTGCCGCACCGCTATCCGTTCCTGCTCGTCGATCGCATCGTCGACGTCCAGCCCGACGGCTCGGGCGGTGTCGGAATCAAGAACGTGACCGCGAACGAGCCGCAGTTCATGGGCCACTTTCCGAACAATCCGGTGATGCCGGGCGTGCTCATCATCGAGGGCATGGCGCAGACGGCGGGTGCGATCGCGGCCTCGATACAGGGCGCGGCGGGGTCGTCGTCGGTGCTGTTTCTGACCATCGACGGTGCGAAATTTCGCAAGCAGGTGGTGCCGGGCGACCGGCTCGAATATCGCGTCACCCGCAAGGCCAAAAAGCGCAGCATGTACTGGTTCCGCGGCGAGGCCTATGTTGACGGCCAGTTGGTCGCCGAGGCTGAAGTCGGCGCCATGATCACGGCTGCCTGACCGTGGCGAAGATCGATCCGACGGCGCGGGTCGCCGATGGCGCGCGGCTCGGCAGCGAGGTCGAGGTCGGTCCCTATTGCATCGTCGGGCCGGACGTCACGCTTGGCGACGGCGTGCGGCTGCATGCGCATGTGAACCTTGCCGGCGTCACGACCATCGGTGCGGAGACGCAGATTTATCCGTTTGCGTCCCTCGGGACGCCGCCGCAATCGGTGCATTACAAAGGTGAGCCGACGAAGCTGATTGTCGGCGCGAAGTGCCTGATCCGCGAAGGTGTCACGATGAACACCGGCACGGCCGGCGGCGGCGGCGAGACCCGCGTCGGCGACCGATGCATGCTCATGGTGGGGAGCCACGTCGCGCATGATTGCGTGATCGGGGACGACGTCATTTTTGCCAACAACGCGACGCTGGGCGGCCATTGCGCGGTCGGCAATCATGTGTTCATCGGCGGAATGGTGGGCGCTCACCAGTTCACGCGCATCGGGGAGCAGGCCGTGATCGGCGGCATGAGCGGGGTCGAATTCGATGTGATCCCGTTTGCAGCGCTGCTTGGCGGACGCGGTGAATTGGCCGGGCTCAATATTGTCGGCCTGAAGCGGCGCGGGTTTTCGCGCGAAGCGATTCACTCGCTGCGTGCGGCCTACCGTGCGCTGTTCTTCGGCGAAGGAACGCTCTCTTCGCGCGTCGATGCGATCGAGCGCGACTTTGCGAGCGATGCGAACGCGCAGAAGATCGTTGCTTTCATCCGCGCGGGCGGGAAGCGGCGGATCACCGTGCCGCGCGGCAGCGGCGAGCGAGAGCCGTGAGCGACGCCAAGAAGCGCCGTACGCCGCTCATTCCCGCGAATGCGGGAATCCAGATTGAGTCCGCGCTGGGTCCCCGCTTTCGCGGGGACGAACGGAAGAAAGAAGTGACGCCGCTGGGCATCATTTGCGGCGGCGGGTCGATCCCGATTGCGATCGCGAAGGCGGTCGAGGCGCGCGGGCGGCCGGTCATGCTGTTCCCGCTGCACGGCTTTGCCGACAAGGCGGTCGAGCGTTTCCCGCATCACTGGGTTCATCTGGGCGCGGTCGGACGGCTCCTGTCCGCGATGCGCAAGGCTGGCTGCCGCGATATCGTGCTGATCGGCAGCCTCGTGCGGCCGCGGCCCTGGCATGTGCGCTTCGATCTCACGACGGTGTTCGTGCTTGCGAAACTCGTGCCGCATTTCCGGGGCGGCGACGACAAGCTCCTGAAGGCCGTTGCGGCGATGTTCGAGGAACGCGGCTTCCGGCTGGTCGGTGCGCACGAGGCCGCGCCTGAGATTCTGATGGCCGAGGGCGTGGTCGGCAAAGTGCAGCCCAGTGCGGCCGATGGCGAGGACATTGACCTCGGGCGCGAACTCCTCGGTGTCATGGGTCCGTATGATGTCGGGCAGGCGGTCGCGGTGGCGGACCGGCACATCGTTGCCGTTGAGGCGGCGGAGGGCACGGCCGGGATGCTCACGCGCATTGCCGAGTTGCGAAGCTCCGGGCGGCTAAAGTTGCCGGCGCGCGCGGGGGTTCTGGTAAAGGCGCCGAAACCCGGTCAGGACCGGCGCGTGGATCTCCCCGCGATCGGTCCCTTTACCGTTGCTCAGGCCAAGGCCGCGGGCCTGGCGGGCATCGCCGTTGAGGCGGGCGGCACGATCGTCGCGGATACGGCCGCGCTCATTCGGGCTGCCGACAAGGCGGGACTGTTCGTGCTGGGGTTCCCGCCCAAGCGGGCGAAGGCGCGTGGCTGACACGGCCGCGCCATTGCGGGTTCTGGTCGTCGCGGGCGAAGCCTCGGGCGATCAGCTTGGCGGTCCATTGATGGCCGCGCTGCGGGAGCAGTTACAGGGCCGTGTGGAGTTTCTCGGTGTTGGCGGCACCGCCATGCAGACGGAAGGGCTGCAAAGTCATTTTCCGCTGGAAGACCTGACCGCCATCGGGATCAACCAGGTCTTCTGGAAGCTGCCAACGATCTTCCGGCGAATGCGCGAACTGGTCGCGTTCGCGGAGCGTGAGCGCCCCGACCTTGCGATCCTGATCGACAGCCCGGATTTCAACCTCAGGCTGGCGCGGCGGCTGCGGCGGCGGCTGCCGGCGCTGACCATTGTGGATTACGTCTCGCCGACTGTGTGGGTGTGGCGGCCGGGCCGCGCGCGGGCGATGCGGCCGAACTTCGATCACGTCCTGGCGCTCTTCCCGTTCGAACCGGCAGTGCTTGAAGGTCTCGGCGGGCCGCCGTCGACCTATGTGGGTCATCCGTTGCTCGAGCGATTGTCGTTGCTGCGGCCGTCGGCGGTCGAGCGCGCGATCCGCGAATCGAGCGAGCCGACTTTTCTCGTGCTGCCCGGCAGCAGGAATACCGAAATCGAGCGGCTTTCGCCGGTCTTCGGCGAAACAATCGGACGGCTCGCAGAACTGCGGGGACGGATCGACTTCGTGTTGCCGACGCTGTCGTCCAAGGCCGCGCAGATCGAAGCGGCCATCCTGGGATGGCCGGTGAAACCGCGTATCGTATTGGACGAAAAGGAGAAAATGGCGGCGTTCCGGCGCGCGCGAGTGGCGCTCGCGGCCTCAGGCACGGTGACGCTTGAACTCGCACTCGCCGAGGTGCCGACGGTCGCGGCCTACAAAGTTTCGCGACTTGAGGCACCGATTGCCCGCCGCGTGATCCGGTCGCCGTCGGCGATCCTGCCGAATTTGATCATCGGCGAGAATGTAGTGCCGGAGTTTCACCAGGAGCGATGTAGGGCCGACAACCTTGTGGCGGCGCTTGAGCCTCTGTTCGACGACACGCCCGAACGGCGGAGTCAGACGGAAGGCTTCGCGAAGCTGACTGGGATCATGGGCACCGGCGACGAGCGGCCCAGCGCGCGCGCGGCGCGGGTCGCGATCGAGACGTTCGAGAAGAAGACGGGGCGTGCCGTGCCGCGGTCCCCGTCAACCGATTAGCGCTTCCTGAAGCCAAGCGGAAAATTTATGATCGGCGCGGCAAAAATTGCCGGCTGCTCTTCATTGGCGAGCGGAAAGAGGCCGTAGTTTCGTCTCTGGTGTTGGCCTGCGGTTTGCTTGGGTGCGCTAGAGAGGAAGTGCGATGATTGTATCCAGTAGCGCCAGCCCCCTTCAGCATTCTCTTGGCATGTCGCGCGGCGCGCCGTCCGCCGCGCAGGATCAAAGACGACCGATCGAACAGGATCGGATCGAGAGCCTGATGGATGTGGTTACAGCCAATCCAGGCATGGTGCGGCGCGCGACGCAGGAAGATTCGGATGCGATGGCGCGTATCTGGTTGATGATGCAGATGGCGCAGGGTGGGCGGCTTTCGGAAGGCCCGCCCGACAACGCGCCAGAAAACACCTATGCGCAGGTGAAGGTGAACGGGAAGGTCGTCGCCATCCTTTACAACAGCGGCGGCGCGGCCATGTCGAACGAGGCGGCGGCGCAAATCGGCAAGCTGGACGAGCCCAATCTGGTCGGCCCCGATCTGGCGCGCTGCCGCGCGGAAACCTATGCTAAGGCGCTCGGCGGTACCGTGGAAATGGCGGCAACGGCGAAATCGCAAAGCGAATGGCAGCCGCGCACAAATGAGCGGCCGACTTTCAGCCGTGCGGAACTGGATCAGGCGCTTGCGGCGATCCGGCAGGCCGCCGAACAGCGACATGCCGCCTACCGGGCTGCCTTGGACGTTTCAGCGTAGCGGGAAGCGCGAAGTCATTTCCGGCGCGAGATCGGGATGTAATCGCGCTTGGTCGCGCCCGTGTAGAGCTGGCGCGGGCGGCCGATCTTCTGGTGCGGATCCTCGATCATTTCCTTCCACTGGGCGATCCAGCCGACGGTGCGGGCGAGCGCGAACAGCACGGTGAACATGCTGGTCGGGAAGCCCATCGCCTTCAGCGTGATGCCCGAATAGAAGTCGATGTTCGGATAAAGCTTCTTCTCGACGAAGTATTCATCCTTGAGCGCGATGCGCTCCAATTCCATTGCGACGTCCAGGAGCGGGTCGTCCTTGATTCCCAGCTCCGACAACACCTCATGCGTCGTCTTTTGCATGATCTTGGCGCGCGGGTCGTAATTTTTATAGACGCGGTGACCGAAGCCCATGAGACGGAACGGGTCGTTTTTATCCTTGGCGCGTTTGACGAATTCGGGGATGCGATCCGGGGTGCCGATTTCAGCGAGCATCTTAAGCGCGGCCTCGTTCGCGCCGCCATGCGCCGGGCCCCAGAGGCAGGCGATGCCGGCGGCGATGCAGGCAAACGGATTAGCGCCAGACGAGCCCGCGAGCCGCACGGTCGAGGTCGAGGCATTCTGCTCGTGATCGGCGTGCAGGATGAAGATGCGGTCCATCGCGCGCGCGAGCACCGGATTGACCTTATGCTCTTCGGTCGGGACGGCGAAACACATGTGCAGGAAGTTCGCCGCGTAATCGAGCTCGTTCTTCGGATACACGAACGGCTGGCCGATGGAGTATTTGTAAGCCATCGCGGCGAGCGTCGGCATCTTGGCGATCATGCGGATCGAGGCAACCAGGCGCTGCGTCGGATCGGAGATGTCGGTCGAGTCGTGATAGAAGGCGGAGAGCGCGCCGACCGAGCCGACGAGAACGGCCATCGGATGTGCGTCGCGGCGGAAGCCCTGGAAGAAGCGGGTCATCTGCTCATGCACCATCGTGTGACGGGTCACGCGATGGTTGAAGTCGATGCGCTGCGGGGTCGTCGGCAGCTCGCCGTAGAGCAGCAGGTAGCAGGTCTCGAGGAAGTCGCCGCTGTCAGCGAGTTGCTCGATCGGATAACCGCGATAGAGAAGGATGCCTTCGTCGCCGTCGATATAGGTGATCTTGCTTTCGCAGCTTGCGGTCGACGTGAAGCCGGGATCGTAGGTGAACATGCCGGTGTCGGCATAGAGCTTCGAGATGTCGACGACCGACGGCCCGATCGTGCCGTCCCGGACGGTCATGTCCCACTTTCCGTCGCCGACTGTGAGGCCCGCGGACCTGGCCTTGGGGTTCTTGGCGTCCATCGGTGCGCTCCTTGCAGGCTGGATGTCGGAACAGGCAATTTATATCGATGGCGAGAGGCTTTGTGCGGTGCCCGCGCCGCCATTTAGGTAGTCCTTTGGGGGGACGCGGGCAAGCGCGCCCATGGGCGTTTCCCACCTATCCGACGAAGGTTCAGGCGCTCGCCTGATCGCGGATTCGGGCGAGACTTTCGTCGCGGCCGAGCACCTGCATGACCTCGAAAATACCCGGCGAGGTCGCGCGGCCGGTCAGAGCGGCGCGAAGAGGCTGGGCGACTGCCGACAGTTTGACGGTCATCGTGTCGGCCAGCGCGCGTGCGGCGGCATCCAGTGCCTGTGGATTCCAATCCGAATTCTCAAGGGCAGGAAGGGCCGCGCGGAGAATCGTCCGTGCGTCATCGGTGAGGAGGCCGCGCGCCTTTTCGTCGAGATCGAGCGGGCGGTCCACGAGGATGAAGCGGGCGCCTTCGACCAGTTCGACCAGCGTCTTGGCGCGCTCTTTCAGGCCTGGCATGGCGGCGATGAGCTGGGTGCGGCGGGCGACGATGCGTCCCTTGAGGGACGCGCCGTCGGGCAGCGTGGGGGCAAAAGATTCCATCGCGGTCACGAGTTCTTCGTCGGGCGCGGTGCGAATGTAATGGCCGTTCAGGTTTTCGAGCTTGGCGAAGTCGAAGCGCGACGGCGAGCGGCCGACGTGACCGAGGTCGAAAAGTTTGATCATCTCGTCGATCGAGAAGATCTCCTGGTCGCCATGACTCCAGCCGAGCCGGACGAGATAGTTGCGCAGCCCCTCCGGCAGGTATCCCATGGCGCGGTAGGCATCCACGCCGAGCGCGCCGTGACGCTTGGAGAGCTTGGCACCGTCCGGCCCGTGAATGAGCGGGATGTGCGCCATGGCGGGCGTCGTCCAGCCGAGCGCGTCGTAGATCAGCTTCTGACGCGCGGCATTGGTCAGGTGATCGTCGCCGCGAATGATATGCGTCACCTCGGAGTCGTGATCGTCCACCACGACCGAGAGCATGTAGGTCGGCGAGCCGTCGGAGCGCAGCAGCACGAGGTCGTCGAGATCGGAGTTCTGCCAGACGACGCGGCCCTGGACCTTGTCCTCGACCACGGTCTCGCCTTCCAGTGGCGTCCTGAGACGAATGACGGGCTTCACGCCGGCGGGTGCATCGGAAGGATCGCAGTCGCGCCAGCGGCCGTCATAGAGACGCGCGCGCCCCTCGCGCCGGGCTTTCTCGCGCATTTCATCGAGTTCGGCCTGGCTCGCGTAGCAGCGATAGGCGCCGCCAGAGGCGAGGAGTCGCTCGGCGGCCTCGCGGTGCCGCTCGGCACGCTTGTGCTGGTAAATCACGTCGCCATCCCAGTGCAGGCCCAGCCAGTCGAGGCCATCGAGGATCGCGTCAATGGCGGCCTGGGTCGAACGCTCGCGGTCGGTGTCCTCGATCCGCAGCATCATCTTGCCGCCGGAGCCGCGGGCGAACAGCCAATTGAAGAGCGCGGTGCGCGCTCCTCCGATATGGAGAAAGCCCGTGGGCGAGGGCGCAAAGCGGGTGACGATGGGGCCGGCCATGGGGCGCCCCTCTAGCACAGGGATTTTGTCACGCGAAGGCGCTGTCGAGCGCCCTTGGCCCCGGCGCGTGGATTTGGCACATAGCCTGCGCGGGCGCCGCGGCTCGCCCATCAGCATGCAATAGGATCGTTGAATCATGGCAGCAGGCGAGGCGGCCGAAGACGGAGCCGGTCGCGATTTCATTCGCGACATCATCGCGGCCGACCTGGAGGCTGGGCGGCACAAGCAGGTCGTCACGCGCTTCCCGCCGGAGCCGAATGGCTACCTGCATATCGGCCACGCGAAGGCGATTTGCCTCAACTTCGGCGTGGCGCAGGAGTTCGGCGGGCGCTGTCACCTGCGCTTCGACGACACGAACCCGGCCAAGGAAGAGCAGGAATATATCGACGCGATCGAGCGCGACGTGCGCTGGCTCGGCTTCGACTGGGACAAGCACCTTTATTTTGCGTCCGACTATTTTGAGCGGTTGTACGAATGGGCAGAGCACCTGATCGGGAAAGGGCTCGCTTACGTCGATGACCAGTCGCAGGACGAGATGCGCGTCAGCCGCGGCACGCTGACGGAGCGGGGGAAGAACAGCCCGTTTCGTGAGCGGAGCGTGGCGGAGAACCTTGATTTGTTCCGGCGAATGCGCGCGGGGGAATTTCCGAACGGGGCGCGCGTTCTACGCGCCAAGATCGACATGGCTTCGGGCAACATCAACCTGCGCGATCCGGTGCTCTACCGGATTCTCAATGCAAGCCACCCGCGCACGGGGAACACCTGGCACATTTATCCGAGTTACGACTACGCGCACGGGCAGTCGGATGCGATCGAAGGCATCACGCATTCGCTCTGCACGCTTGAATTCGAGGATCACCGTCCGCTGTACGACTGGTTTCTCGAGCATCTGCCGGTGCCCTCAAAGCCGCGGCAGTACGAATTTGCGCGTCTCAATCTCACGCATACGGTCTTGTCGAAGCGCGTGCTGACCGAACTCGTGCGCGGCGGCCACGTCAAAGGATGGGACGACCCGCGCATGCCGACGCTCGCGGGTTTGCGCCGGCGTGGTGTGCCGGCGGCGGCGATCCGCGAGTTTGTGAAGCGGATCGGTGTCGCGAAGGCGAACAGCGTTGTCGACTATGGCATGTTCGAATTCACGATCCGCGAAGCGCTGAATTCCACGGCCGCGCGGCGAATGGCGGTGTTACGTCCGCTGAAGGTCGTGATCGAGAACTGGCCCGAGGGAAAGATCGACGAATTGCCGGCGGCAAACCACCCGGAGAATCCGGGCGCGGGTTCGCGAACGCTCCGATTTTCGCGCGAGCTTTACATCGAGCAGGACGACTTCATGGAGAACCCGCCGAAGAAATTCTTCCGGCTGTCGCCGGGCGCGGAGGTGCGGTTGCGTTATGGCTACTTCATCAAGTGCCGTGAAGCGGTGAAGGACGCGGCAGGCGAGGTTGTCGAACTTCGCTGCACCTATGACCCGCAGACGCGCGGCGGCGACAATCCGCCCGACGGACGCAAGGTGAAGGGTACGATCCATTGGGTCGGTGCCGCTGACGCCGTCGATGCCGAGGTGCGGCTGTACAATCAGCTCTTCACGAAGCCCGATCCCGATGTCGCGAACTTCGCCGCGGAGATCAATCTTCAGTCGGTCGAGGTGATCGAGGGTGCGAAGATTGAACCCGCGCTGGCCGCCGATAATGTCGATGCGCCGGTACAGTTCGAGCGGCAGGGCTATTTTTATCGCGACTCCGACGGCGCGCCGGGACGCCCGGTGTTCAATCGCACTGTGGGCCTGCGGGATACATGGGCCAAGGTATCAGCCGCCAAAAGCTAATCGCGCGGGTGCCAGCGCCGGTCGCGCGGTATAAGTTTGGTTCTGCAATCGGGGCACTGCCATGGGCGAGGCAGAGGGGCGACGGCCGCGCGTTGGCCGCCGGGCGGCGGTTCTTGGCGCGGGGCAGCAGGCGTCCGGCTGGGATGGCCGGACGGGCGATTTTGCGCGCGCTGTGCGAGCCTGGCTGTCGGCGGCGCTGCACGCAGAGGCTGACAGCGGCCGTCTTGCGCCGTGGCTGGCCGTTGCCTTCGGCATCGGCGTTCTTCTCTATTTTGCCGCGCCTTCAGAGCCTGCGCTCGCTGCGCCGCTGCTTCTGACAGTCATCCTTGGGATTCTTGCGTGGGCGAGCCGGGAGCGGCCGCTCCTGTTTCCGGCGATACTCGGACTGATCGCGGTCGCTGCGGGTTTTACCGCCGGCTGCGTGCGTGGGTATCTCGTGGCGCACAAGCCGCTTCTCTACGAGCGAACGATCACCGTGCGCGGCTACGTCGAGGAGCGCGACGCGACTGAACGCTCGGATCGCGTCGTGCTGGTTGTGACAGGGGCAAAGGGGCGCAACGCGTCTGAAGTGCCCGAGCGCGTGCGGATCGCGTTTCGCCGCGGGACGGCGCCCGCGGTCGGCGAACATGTCGAGACGCTCGCGCGTCTTTCGCCGCCGGTCGGGCCGGTGCGGCCGGGCGGCTACGACTATGCGCGCGGGATTTATTTCCAGGGCATCGGTGCCACGGGCTTTTCCTACGGCAAGTCACGGCCCGCGGCGGCAGAACCAACCCCACTCAGCATTCGCATACGCGCGGCGATTGAGACGATGCGCCGATCGCTCGCTGACCGCACATGGCGCTCATTGCAGGTGTGTTGTTTGCAATGATCCGCGGCGGGCTTGCGCTCGTGCCGTCGCTCGCACTGCGGCGGCCGATCAAGAAATGGGCGGCGGTCATGGCACTCGCGGGCTGCGCGTTTTATCTCGTGCTTTCAGGCGCGGAGGTCGCAACGCAGCGCTCCTTCATCATGATTGCCATCGTGCTGGGCGGCGTGCTGATCGACCGGCCGGCGCTGACAGTGCGGACACTGGCGGCGGCGGCGGTGGCGGTCCTCGTCCTGCAACCGGAGGCGCTGCTCAGCCCGAGCTTCCAGATGTCCTTCGCAGCGACGCTCGCGCTCGTGGCGCTTTATGAGCGCTACATGCCGCTGCTCGTTGTGCCGCCGGTAGCGGGGAGCGGCGGGTTCGCACATTTCTCGGAGCGGGCGTTGCGCTGGCTCTTTCTTGGCGCCGCGACGTCGCTGTTCGCGGGCCTCGCGACCGCCGCCTATGTGGCGTTTCATTTCCAGCGCGTGGCACCCTACAGCGTGATCGCGAACCTGCTCGCCATGCCGCTCATTTCGTTTGTCATCATGCCGGCGGGGCTGCTGGCCGTGCTTCTCCTGCCGTTCGGGTATGACGCGCTCGGGTGGAAGGTCATGGGCGCGGGCATCGAGGGGATGCTGAAGATCGCGCAGTGGGTCGCTTCGTTTCCCGGCGCGGACGGGCGGTTCGCGGCCTTCGGCGCGGGGACGCTGCTGCTCGCGACCGCGGGCATTCTTCTGCTGGCGCTCCCGGTATCGAGGCTACGCTACGCGGGCGTGCCGTTGCTGGCCGCCGCCTTTCTGCTCGCGGTGACCGCGCCCCGGCCCGATGTGCTGATCGACGCGTCGGGCGAGACGGTCGCGTTGCGCGGTGCGGATGGGCGGCTCCAAATTCTCGGTGTCAGCGGCAATCGCTTCGTCGCCGAGAGCTGGCTCGCGGCGGACGCGGACACGCGCAAGGCCGGCAAGGAGCTCGAAGCGGGCTTCGCATGCGACGCGCGGGCCTGCACGGGGAGTCTCGTAGACGGGACGAAGATCGCCATCGCCCGGCAGCGTGAGGCGTTTGCGGAGATTTGCCCCGGCGTCGCGCTGGTCATTTCAAGGTTTGGATCGATCAAGCGCTGCGCCGCCCCGTCGGTCGATCGCACGACCCTCAGGAGCACGGGCGCATTGGCGCTCTGGCGCAAGGATGGGGTGTGGCTCGCGGAGCCGTCGCGTGCGCTTTACGCCGACCGGGCGTGGTACGGGCGACGTTCGCCCGCAAATGCCAACGCGCTCGCCGGCCTCAAAGGCCGTAGCGCGATCGCGCCGGCGGAGCCGGTCGGTGTGGAGGATGAACCCGCATCGCCGGACGCCGTTGCGCCGGGCGACGAGTGATCAGTAACGGCGGAAGATGCCGACGAGCTTGCCCTGCACGCGCACGCGGTCGGGGCCGAAGATGCGTGTCTCGTAGGCGGGGTTCGCCGCTTCGAGCGCGATCGACATGCCCTTCTTACGGAGGCGCTTGAGCGTCGCTTCCTCGTCGTCGACGAGCGCCACGATGATGTCGCCGGTGTCGGCGCTGTCGGTCTTGCGGATGAGGGCGAGGTCGCCTTCAAAAATCCCGGCTTCGATCATGGAGTCGCCGCGCACTTCGAGCGCGTAATGCTCGCCCGTGGTCAGCATCTCGGGCGGGATGTGAATTGTGTGGCTGCGGCTCTGGATCGCCGAGATTGGCGTGCCGGCCGCGATACGGCCCATCACCGGCACGGCGATCGGGCGCATGTTGTCGTCGTCGCTGCCAGGAGAGGGCGCGCGGACGCGGCCAAGGCTGCCTTCGATGACATTGGGTGAGAAGCCGCGGCGGCCAGTGGCGAGGCCAGGTGCGGCGGAATCGGGCAGGCGGATCACTTCGAGCGCGCGGGCGCGGTTCGGGAGGCGGCGGATAAAGCCGCGCTCCTCGAGCGCCGTGATGAGACGGTGGATGCCGGACTTCGAGCGCAGATCGAGCGCCTCCTTCATTTCCTCGAAGGATGGCGGGACGCCGGACTCCTTCAGCCGCTCGTGGATGAAGCGGAGAAGCTCGTATTGTTTGCGCGTCAGCATCGGCGGGACCTGCCTCGGTACGATTCGAAACGGAACGTGAACGTTTATAACTGTTCTGGTTGTGTTCTGCAAGCGTAAGCACCTGACCCAGTGCGCGATTCGCGCTACCGGGAGGTTAAAAAGGCGCGTTTGCAGGTCAGTCCGCGAACAAAAGGACCTGACAGGGCTCGCCAGCCTTGGCTGCGAGGGCGTTTGGGGCGCGGATCAGGAGGCCTTCGGACTCGACCAGCAGAGCCTGCATGGCGCTGTCCTGGCGCTCATGCGGGCTCGCAACGAGGCGGCCATCCGGTCCCCGGGTAATCTTCGCCCGCATGTAGTCCTGGCGGTGGTCGTTGGCCTTCAAGTCGGCGCCGAGGACCGCTGCCACGGTTGCGGGCGCGAAGTCGTTCCTGCCCTGAAGCTTGCGCAGGAGCGGCACGATGAACAGACAGGCGCACACGAAGGACGAGACCGGATTGCCAGGGAGGCCGAGCACGCGCAGCGGACCCGCAAGGCCGAGCAGGAGGGGGCGGCCCGGCCGGAGGGCCACGCGATGAAATCCGAGGGCGATCCCTTCGGCCTCAAGCGCGGGTGCGATCAGGTCATGGTCGCCGACCGAGGCGCCGCCAAGGGTGATCAAAACGTCGGCGTTGTCGCGTGCAAGGCGCATGGCGGCGACGATGGCTTCGATCTTGTCCGGCACAATGCCGAGATCGAAGACCTGCGCGTTTTCATTGCGAAGGAGCGCCGCGAGCGAGATCGGGTTCGATGCGACGATGCGGTTCGGATCGCCGCCGGCGCCCGGCGGCGCCAGTTCATCGCCGGTGGCGATGATCGCGACACGGGGGCGGCGTGCGACACGGACGCGGGCGTGGTCCATCGCGGCGGCAAGGCCGACATCGCGGGCGGTCAAGCGGCGGCCCGCTTCGAGCATCGTCTTTCCTTCGGTGAAGTCGAGCCCGCGCTTGCGTACGAATTGCCCGCGCTTGGCGGCAGGCAGCGAAACTGTATCGCCGTCAACCTTGGCGTCCTCCTGCGCGACCACCGTGTCGGTGCCCGGTGGAAGAATGGCGCCTGTGAAGATGCGGACGGCCTCGCGCTCTCTCACTTCGCCGGAGAAGTCGTGGCCTGCTGCGGACTCGCCGATCACCTTCAGCGTGGCCGTTGCGGAAAGATCCGCGGCGCGCGCGGCGTAGCCATCCATCGAAGAAACGTCGGCGGGCGGTTGGGTGCGAAGCGCGGCGAGGGGGCCTGCGAGCACGCGGCCATGCGCTTCGCCGATTTGAATTTCTTCCGGCGGGACTGTTGCGACGCCGTCGAGCACGCGTGCGAGCGCCGCTTCGACCGACAGGAGAGGCTCAGACTTTCTGTTCATCTCGTCAGCCGGCGCGCCAGTCGCCGGACTTACCGCCGGATTTTTCCAGCAGACGAATGCCTTCGATCCGCATGCCTTTCTCGGCGGCTTTCACCATATCGTAGATCGTGAGGCAGGCGACGGAAACAGCGGTGAGCGCTTCCATCTCGACGCCGGTCTGGCCGTTGACCTTCACTGTTGCCCGGACGTGCAGGCCGGGCAGGGCGGAATCGACGCCGATTTCAACTTCGGCCTTGGTGATCGGTAACGGATGACAAAGCGGGATCAGTTCGGAGGTCTTCTTCGCCGCCATGATGCCGGCGATGCGCGCAGCGCCCAGCACATCGCCCTTCCTGGCATCACCCGACAGAACGAGATCGAGCGTCTCGCGTGTCATCACCACCTTGCCTTCGGCGACCGCCACGCGCTCGGTTGCTGATTTCTCCGACACGTCCACCATGCGGGCTTCGCCCGACTTGCCAAGATGAGTGAGAGACTTTTCTGCCATCTTAAATCCCTCCAAGCGGCTTAACGCCCACTCCCTCTCCCTCGAGGCGCGAAGCGCCGACTGGGCGAGGGGGAGGGTGAAATCATATTCAAGCTGACCTTGCCTGCGTCGTCTCGCGCGTGAGCAGCGCGCGGGTCGCCGCCGTCACGTCCTGCTGTCGCATCAGGCTTTCGCCAACGAGGAACGTCTTGACGCCTGCTTTCGCAAGACGCGCTAGATCCGCCGGCGTGAAGATGCCGCTCTCGCCGACGACGATGCGATCCTTCGGCACGCGCGGGGCGAGACGTTCGGTGGTCGCGAGCGTCGTCTCGAAGGTGCGAAGGTCGCGGTTGTTGATGCCGATGAGCTTCGCGTCGAGCTTGAGCGCGCGGTCGAGCTCGGCGTCGTCATGCACCTCGACGAGCGCGTCCATGTTCCAGTTCTTCGCGGCAGCAAGGAGATCGCGCGCGGTGGCGTCGTCGACCGCCGCCATGATGATCAGGATGCAGTCCGCGCCCCAGGCGCGTGCTTCGGCGACCTGATAGGGCTCGTAGAGAAAATCCTTGCGGATCGCGGGCAGTTTCGTGGCAGCACGAGCAGCCTTCAGATGCTCGGGCGCACCCTGAAACGACGGCGTGTCGGTGAGCACCGAAAGACAAGCCGCGCCGCCCGCCTCATAGGCACGGGCGAGCATCGGCGGGTCGAAATCGGCGCGGATCAAGCCCTTGGAAGGGCTTGCTTTTTTCACTTCGGCGATCAGCGCATAGTCGCCGCGGGCGAGCTTCGCTTCGATCGCACGGACAAAGCCGCGCGGCGCGGGTTGGGCTTTCGCTTCATTCTCGACCGCTTCGAGCGGGCGCGCGCGCTTCGCCGCCGCGATCTCCTCGCGCTTATAGGCGCCGATGCGTTCGAGCACATCCATGTTCAGCCGTTCGAGACGGAAACCAGCTTGTCGAGGCGCTTCTTCGCTTCGCCCGAGTCAACCGACTGAGCGGCGAGCTTCGCGCCTTCCTTGATGTCCTTCGCCTTGCCGGCGACGACGAGCGCGGCGGCTGCATTGAGGATCGCGACATCCCGGAATGCGCCAGGCTTGCCCGCGAGTACGCCGCGTAAAGCCTCGGCGTTGTGCGCGGCATCGGCGCCTTTTAGGTCGGCGGTGGTCGCGCGCTTCAGGCCCGCGTCTTCGGGCGTGACGTCAAAGCTCGTGACCTTGCCGCCTTCGAGCGAGGCGACAAAGGTCGGGCCGGATGTGGTGATCTCGTCGAGGCCGTCGGAGCCGTGTACGACCCATGCGCGTTCAGTGCCGAGGGCGGCGAGCACATGCGCGAGCGGCTCGATCCATGGACGCGCGAAGACACCGACCATCTGCCGCTTCACGCCAGCAGGATTGGAGAGTGGTCCGAGCAGGTTGAAAATCGTGCGCGTGCCGAGTTCGACTCGCGTCGAGCCGACATGCTTCATCGCCGGATGATGGGCGGGCGCGAACATGAAGCCGATGCCGGCTTCGCGAACGCAACGGGCGATCTCGCCCGGCGAAAGTTCGATCTTGACGCCGAGTGCGCCGAGCACGTCGGCGGCGCCCGATTTCGACGAGAGCGCGCGGTTGCCATGCTTGGCGACCGGCACGCCGGCGCCTGCGACAATGAAGGCGGCGCAGGTCGAGATGTTGTAGGAGCCCGCGGCATCGCCGCCGGTGCCGACCACGTCGATGGCGTCGGCCGGCGCCTCGACGCGCAGCATCTTGGAGCGCATGGCCGTGACGGCGCCGGTGATTTCGTCGACCGTTTCGCCGCGGATGCGCAGCGCCATGAGCAAGCCGCCCATCTGCGCGGGCGTCGCTTCGCCCGACATCATCTTGTCGAAGGCGTGCGCCGCTTCATCGCGCGAGAGCGACTCGCCGGTTGCGACCTTGCCGATCATCGCCCTGAAACGTTCCATGCCCTGTGCCCCCGCTATGCCCGCCGCGCCGCATTCCATTGCGCGGCGAGATCGAGGAAATTTTTCAGGATGGATTGACCGTGCTCGGACGCGATGCTTTCAGGATGAAACTGCACGCCGTGAACGGGATAAGTTTTATGCGAGAGGCCCATCACCAGGCCGTCGCCGGTCTCGGCCGTCACGGATAGTTCGTTTGGCACCGACTTCATGTCTACCACGAGCGAGTGATAGCGCGTCGCGTCGAACGTGCCGTTGATGCCGCGGAATACCGTCTTGCCCTCGTGCCGGATCGCCGAGAGCTTGCCGTGGATCGGCTCCGGTCCGCGCACGACTTCGCCGCCATAAACCTCGCCGATCGTCTGGTTGCCAAGGCAGACGCCGAAGATCGGCGTCTTGCTTCCAAGGCGGCGAACAACCTCGAGCGAAATGCCTGACTCCCGCGGCGTACCGGGACCGGGAGAGATCACGATGGCGTCGGGCTTCTTCTTCTCGATTTCATCAACCGAGATGGCGTCGTTCCGATGCACTTCGACCTCGGCCCCGAGCGCGCCGAGGGCATGCACGAGATTCCAGGTAAAGCTGTCGTAGTTATCGACAAGGACGACTTTCGGCATGTTTCCCAAGCCCTTCGGCCTCATGCGTGCCACCCCGGCTCGCCGCCCGTCAAGCGCGGCCCGCAGGGCCGTCGCAGCTTGGTAACTGCTCGATTTTTACCCGGCTGGCAGCGTTTATTTCTTGGCGATGGCGAAGCGCACCGCTTCCTCGGCGGCGCGGAAGAGGGCTTTCGCCTTGTTCTCGCATTCGCGCTGCTCGGCGGCGGGGTCGGAGTCCGCGACAATGCCGGCGCCGGCCTGCACATACATGCGGCCGTCCTTCACCACCGCCGTTCGCAGGACGATGCAGGAGTCCATCGAACCGTCGGCTCCGAAATATCCGACCGCGCCCGCATAAGTGCCGCGGCGGTCGGTTTCGAGGTCGTCGATGATCTGCATCGCGCGCACCTTGGGCGCGCCTGAAACCGTGCCGGCGGGGAAGCCCGCGACCATGGCGTCGAGGGCGTCGTGTTTCGGATCGAGTTCACCTTCGACATTGGAGACGATGTGGATGACCTGGCTGTAGAATTCGAGCTCGAATTTCTCAGTCACCTTCACCGTGCCGATCTTGGAGACGCGGCCGACATCGTTGCGGCCGAGGTCGAGCAGCATAAGGTGCTCGGCGCGTTCCTTGGGGTCGGCGAGCAGTTCTTCGGCGAGCGCGCGATCTTCGGCAGGCGTCGCGCCGCGCGGGCGCGTGCCGGCGATCGGCCGCACCGTGACCTTGCTGTCGCGCACGCGCACAAGAATTTCGGGGCTTGAACCGACGATGGAGAAGCCGCCGAAATCGAGGAAGAAGAGAAACGGCGCCGGGTTGACGCGCCGGAGCGCGCGGTAGAGCGAAAACGGCGGCAGCGAGAACGGCGCTTCGAAGCGTTGCGAGACGACCGCCTGGAAGATGTCGCCCGCGAAGATGTGCTCCTTCGCGCGGCGGACCATTTCCTGAAAGCGTTCGGGCGGCGTGTTGGAGACGGGGCGGACGGGGCCGGGCTCGGACCAGACATCGGGCGAAGATTTCACGATCGGCGCATCGAGGTCGCGCACGACGCGCTGAAGACGGTCGCGGGCGCTTTCGTATGCCTGCGCGGCGGGTACGCCATTGGCGGGCCGCACCGGCGTGATGACCGTGATGGAGTCCCGCACGGCATCGAAGACGACAAGGATCGTCGGCCGCAGGAGGATCGCATCCGGCATGCCGAGCTTGTTCGGTTTCGGGTCCGCGAGACGCTCCATGAGCCGCACGGTTTCATAACCGAGATAGCCGAACACGCCCGCCGCCATCGGCGGCAGTTCGGGCGGAATTTCCAGCTTCGACTCGTGCAGGAACGCGCGCAGCGCCTCAATCGCGGGTTCGGCGCAGGGGACGAAGGCATCGGGCTTCTCGCTCGCGGTGCGATTGATCTCGGCCTTGCCGTCGGTGCAACGCCAGATCGCGTCGGGCGCGAGGCCGAGGATCGAGTAGCGTCCGCGCACGGCGCCGCCTTCGACCGACTCCAGCAGGAACGAATTCGGGCGCGCGCTGCAAAGTTTCAGGAACGCGGAGACCGGCGTCTCCAGATCGCCGACGAGCGTTGTCCAGGCGAGCTGCGGCACGCCCTTGTCGTAGCGGGCCGAGAACGCCGCCGCCGCCGGAAGGATGTCCATCCTCAGTTTCCGACGCCCGTGACGCTTTGCAGCGATTGCTGATTGACGCGCACGCCCAGTCTGCCTTGCAGGTCGAGCACGTACTGCACGAGCATATCGTCCTGCAGGCCGAGATTGAGCTCGGAGAGTTTCTCGCCTTCAACGCCGGCACCCACCGGCGTTTCGACGGCGGTCACGCGATAGACGATGCGGCCGACATTGTCGGCCCGGTTGGTGACGCCCGCCTTGCCGCTCGCGGTCTGAAAAATTGCGGCGATGGCATTGCGGTCGAGGCCTTCGACGGTTCCGTCGCGCTTGATTTTTTCGCGGGTCTGCACGAACGGCACATCCGGCGCGGCGGTCGCGAACGATTCTCCGGCGTCGAGCTTGGCGCGGACTGCGTCGGCGCGCTCGGCGAGGCGTTTCGTGACCTGCTCGTCGCGCCAGCGGGCCTCGACGAGGTCGCGCACTTCTTCAAGCTTGCGGTCGCGTGAAGGTGTCACTTCGCGGACTTCGAACCATACATAACCGCTGCCGCGGTCGATCTCGATTGGATCGGCTTCGACGCCGACGTCCGTGACGAATGCTTCGTCCAGCAACTGGCGCAATCCGGGCACGTTCTCGATCGGCTTGCCGTCAGGTCCGCGACCGCTGCGGTCGACGGCGTCGATCGTGATCGTTTTCAGGCCGACTTTCTCCGCGACTTCGACGAGGTGCGACCCCGCGGCCCGCTCGTCTTCAATCTTGTCGTGGCGGTCGAGGATCGCGTTGCGGGCGCGCGAAAGCGCGAGATCCTGCCGGAGCGGCTGCGAAATTTCTTCGAAGGTCGGTTGCTTGCCGGGTTCGATCTTGCTGACGCGCAGGAAGACATTGCCGAAGCGCCCCTTCACCGGCTTGCTGACCTCGCCGATGGCGATGCTGAAGGCAGCGTCGGCAACCGCCGGGTCGACGATCTCGCGCTTGGCAACGAGGCCGAGGGACGTGTCGGACGCATTCAGTTTGCGCTCGGCGACGACCTCCTCGAACTTTGCACCGGCGGCGAAGCGCTCGGCGAGCTTGTCGGCTTCGGCCTGGTCCGTGACGACGATCTGGTCGAGCTCGCGGCGCTCGGGTTCGCCGAGACGGTCGCGGACGCGCTCATAGGCAGTCTTGAGTTCCTCGTCGGTGATCTTCACCTCGCTCGCGAGCGCTTCGGGGGTCAGCGCGAGGGCGACCAGCTTGCGGTACTCGGGCGCACGGAATGCGGTGGCGTTATCTTTGAAATAGGTCTCGATCGTGTCCGGCGTCGGCACGGGCAGATCCTTCACCTGCTCTGCCGTCAGTTCGATGAACTGCACGGTACGTTCCTCGGCCTCATGACGGCGCAGAGCTTCCCGCAATACTTGGGGAGTTGCGAGATCGGCGCTCAGGGACCGGCCCAGCTGCTGCCGCAACATCAGGCTGCGTTCAGCGTCGAGGTAACGCGCTTCGGTGAAATTGGCGTTGCGCAACACTTCATAGAAGCGGTTGGGATCGAACTGGCCTGCGGCGTTCTTAAAGGCCGGCGTATTGTGAATGCGCGCGATGAGCGCCTCGTTGCTGACATTCAAGCCAAGCTGCTTTGTTTTGGAGTCGAGCGCCGCCTCGGAGACCATTTCGCCGAGCACTTGGCGGTCGAGCCCAAAGGCGCGCGCCTGTTCCGGCGTCAGACCGCGGCCCATCTGCTGCCCGATCTGCTGGAGGCGCTCCTGATACTCCTGCCGGAACGACTCGGTCGAGATTTTTACCTCGCCGACTTGCGCCACGTCGTTGACGCCGACGCCGCGGAAGATGTCGCCGATCCCCCAGATCGCAAAGGAGATGGCGAGGAGGCCAATCAGGAGTTTTGCGACAAGGCCGGCGGAGTTCTGGCGCAGCGTATCAAGCATATTGTTGATCCAATTGAAAAAGTGGCCGGATCATAGGGATGGGGGCGGGCTGCCGCAACGGCCGGCGGATGCGGTTTGCGCGCGCAAGAAGCGTCTGCTAACCGCGTCAAATCAGCTTCGGGGAGCGGAATGGCGACGGTGCGGCGGCCTTTGGTGGCGGGTAACTGGAAAATGAATGGGCTCCGCGGGGCCATCATGGAGCTTGAGAAAATCATCGCCGGCTATGACGCCGCGCTTAAACTAAAAGCTGACCTCCTGATTTGCCCGCCGGCGACGTTGATCCCGGCTTTTGCGGAGCGTGCGAAGGGATCGGGCGTCGGAGTGGGTGCGCAGGATTGTCATGCCAAGCCGTCCGGCGCGCACACCGGCGATCTTTCCGCCGAGATACTGAAGGACGCGGGTGCCAGCGCGATCATCGTCGGGCACTCTGAGCGCCGCACCGACCATGGTGAAACGGACGCGATCGTGCGCGCCAAGGCCGAGGCGGTCTTGCGGGCGGGCCTCGTTGCCATCGTCTGTGTCGGCGAGACGCGCACGGAGCGCGAAGGGAAACAGACGCTCGCGGTTGTGTCGCGGCAGCTCGGCGGCTCTGTGCCCGATGGTGCAAAGCCCGAGACGGTGGTGATTGCGTATGAGCCGGTCTGGGCGATCGGTACCGGGCTCACGCCGACCGCGAAGGATGTCGCGGAGGTTCACAGCACAATCCGCGCCGAACTGCGAAAACGTTTCGGGGTGGCGGCGGATGCGTTTCGTCTTCTCTACGGCGGCTCGGTGAAGCCCGATAACGCGCCGGAACTTCTGAAGACGGCCGATGTCGACGGGGCGCTTGTGGGCGGGGCAAGCCTCAAGGCCATTGATTTCCTCGGGATCGCGAGCGCCTACCGCTAGAGGGCTTGCAACCATGCCGTTTACGCCAATCTAAGGGGCTGAATTCGGCCCGCCGCCAGAGGTGGAAACGGGCTTTGTGATCGTGTATGGGTCCGCCCGGATTGCCAAAGGTTTCACATGCAAACGGTTCTGATCGTCGTTCATTTGCTCGTCGTGCTCGCGCTGATCGGCGTCGTGCTGCTCCAGAAGTCGGAGGGCGGTGCGCTCGGTATGGGCGGCGGAGGCGGTGGCGGCGGCTTCATGACGAGCCGCGGGTCAGCCAACGTGCTGACGCGCGCAACCGGCGTGCTCGCGGCTGTGTTTTTTGCAACCAGCCTGATGCTGTCGATCCTCGCCGGCTGGGGACGGCAGGACCGCTCCATCATCGGCATACCGCAGCCGGGCCAGACGGCGCCGGGCGGGGCGCCTTCCGCCCCAGGCGGTAACATCTTGGATCAGCTCAAGGGCTCGAGCGGCCCGCAGGTGCCGCCAGCGAAATAAGCAGCAGAAGGGCCGGGGTTCCGGCCCTTCAGCTTTTTGGTGAGGGCGTGTGAAAGCGCTCGTCGAATCGAATTTAGAGGTTTAAGGCTTGGGTCCCATGGCGCGGTATATTTTCATCACCGGCGGCGTGGTTTCCTCACTCGGCAAGGGACTGGCATCGGCGGCGCTCGGCGCGCTCCTGCAGGCGCGCGGCTATTCGGTGCGGCTCAGGAAGCTCGATCCCTATCTCAACGTCGATCCGGGCACGATGAGCCCGTATCAGCATGGCGAGGTGTTCGTCACCGACGACGGGGCGGAGACCGATCTCGACCTCGGCCACTACGAGCGGTTCACCGGGCGGCCGGCGTCGCGGCAGGACAACATCACCACCGGCCGCATCTATCAGGAAATTCTCGCCAAGGAACGGCGCGGCGATTATCTCGGCGCGACCATCCAGGTCATCCCGCATGTCACGAACGCCATCAAGGATTTCGTGCTCGACGGCAATGACGGTTTCGACTTCGTGCTGGTCGAGATCGGCGGTACGGTCGGCGATATCGAAGGTCTGCCGTTCTTCGAGGCGATCCGCCAGCTCGGCAATGAGTTGCCGCGCAATCACGCGCTCTATGTTCACCTGACATTGTTGCCGTTCATCCCGAGCGCGGGCGAACTGAAAACCAAGCCGACGCAGCACTCGGTGAAGGAACTGCGTTCGATCGGCATTCAGCCGGACATTCTGCTCTGCCGCACCGACCGTGAAATCCCGCGCGAGGAACGGCGCAAGCTCGGCCTGTTCTGCAATGTGCGCGAGAGCGCGGTGATCGAGGCACGCGACGCGGACAGCATCTACGCCGTGCCCGCGGCCTATCACGCGGCCGGGCTTGATCGCGAAGTGCTGGACGCCTTCGGCATCGAGCCGCGGCGCGAGCCCGATCTCGCGCGCTGGACGACGATCAACGACCGCATCCGCAACCCGGAAGGCAATGTCACCATCGCGGTGGTCGGAAAGTACACGGGGCTGAAGGACGCCTACAAGTCGCTGATCGAGGCGCTCAGCCATGGCGGCATCGCCAACAAGGTGAAAGTCAATCTCGACTGGATCGAGTCCGAGGTGTTCGAGCGCGAAGATCCGGCGCCGTTTCTCGATCATGTGAACGGCATTCTTGTGCCGGGCGGGTTCGGGCAGCGCGGCGCGGAAGGAAAAATCCGCGCGGCGCAGTTCGCGCGCGAGCGCAACGTGCCGTATTTCGGCATCTGCTTCGGCATGCAGATGGCGGTGATCGAAGCGGGGCGCAATCTGGCGGGTGTAAAGGAAGCGAATTCCACCGAGTTCGGCGCGTGCAAGGAGCCGATCGTCGGCCTGCTGACGGAGTGGCTGAAGGGTAACGAATTGCAGCGGCGTGACAAGGGCGGAAACCTTGGCGGCACAATGCGGCTCGGGGCCTATCCTGCGCATCTTCATAAAGGGAGCCGCGTCTCCGAGATCTATGGCTCGACCGACATCACCGAGCGTCACCGCCATCGCTACGAAGTGAACACGGCCTATCGCGAGCGGCTTGAGGCCAATGGCATGCGATTCTCGGGCATGTCGCCTGACGGAATTCTGCCGGAGATCGTCGAGTATCCGGACCATCCGTGGTTCATCGGCGTGCAATTCCATCCCGAGCTAAAGTCGCGGCCCTTCGAGCCGCATCCGCTGTTCGCGTCTTTCATCGGCGCGGCGGTCGAGCAAAGCCGTCTGGTCTGATCGCGCGATGGCGCGCGGTCTCGATCACGTCATTCATGCCGTCCGCGACCTCGATGCGGCGGGGGAACTGTATGAGCGCCTCGGCTTCACGGTCGGCACGCGCAATCGGCATCCGTGGGGCACGCACAACCGGATCGTGCAGTTTCCGAATTTCTTTCTGGAAATCCTGACGGTCGGCGAGCCTGAGAAGCTGCCTCAGCGCGGCGACAACTCCATTCCCTTCGCGACGATCAACCGGCATTTCCTCGACCATGTCGGCGAGGGGCTGACTGGCATGGTGCTGGAAGGGTTCGACCCCGCGGGCGAGTTGAGCGCGTTCGAGGCGGCGGGATTCGGCGGCGTGCCGCTCTTTCATTTCGAGCGGAAGGGCAAGCGCGCGGACGGCAGCGACACGGAAGTTGGCTTTGATATCGCGTTCGCGCGCTATCCGTCGTCGCCGCACGCCGTGTTTTTCACGTGCAAGCAGACACAGCCGCAGAATTTCTGGTCGGGGGAGATGCAGCGGCACGCGAACGGGACGACGGCTGTGTCGGCCTGCGCGCTTGTCGCGGAGAATCCGACGGACCATCACGTGTTTCTTGAAACGCTGGTCGGCGTGCGCGATCTGCGCTCAAGCTCGCTTGGGTTGTCGATCGATACGCCGCGCGGCGACGTGCTCGCGCTCGATCCGCGCGCTTTCGCCGACACCTATGGCGCGGAAGCGCCGCGCGATGCGGGCCTGCGGGTGGGGGCGCTTTGCTTCAAGATCCCGAACCTCGCCGCCACGCGATCCGTCATCGAGAGAAGCGGTATCGTGCCGCGCGAGCATCGCGGAAAGCTCGTGGTTTCGGGGCCGGACGCGCATGGCGCGGTGATCGCCTTCGAGCCCAATTGACCCCGGCGCGCCCTCGCAGCAATGTCCCGGCCGTGAACAAGCCCCTCGACGATAAGCCCCATGCGGTGGTCTCGGCCGGCACTGTCCGTTTCGGCAACGAGCTGCCGCTCGCGCTAATTGCCGGCCCTTGCCAGATGGAAAGCCGGGCGCACGCGCTTGAAGTGGCGACGGCGCTGAAAGAGATCGCGGGACGGCTCGGGATCGGCCTCGTCTACAAGACGAGTTTCGACAAGGCGAACCGGACTTCCGCGAAGAGCCAGCGCGGGATCGGCCTGGACAGCGCGCTGCCGGTGTTCGCGGAGATCCGCGACAAGCTCGGCCTGCCGACGCTGACCGACGTGCACGACGCCGCGCAATGCGCGCCGGTTGGTGAAGTGGTGGACGTGCTGCAAATCCCGGCTTTTCTCTGCCGCCAGACGGATCTGCTCGTTGCGGCCGCGCAGACTGGCAAGATCGTCAACGTGAAGAAGGGTCAGTTCCTCGCGCCCTGGGACATGAAGAACGTGGTCGAAAAGATCACCAGCGCGGGCAACCGCAATGTGCTCGTGACCGAGCGTGGCGTTTCCTTCGGCTACAACACACTCGTTTCCGATATGCGCGCGCTTCCCGTGCTGCGCGGTCTGGGAGCGCCGGTGGTGTTCGACGCGACGCATTCGGTGCAGCAACCGGGGGGGCAGGGCACGGCCTCGGGCGGCGAGCGGCAGTATGTGCCGGTGCTCGCGCGCGCGGCGGTGGCGGTCGGTGTGGCCGCCGTCTTCATCGAGACGCATCCCGATCCCGACAAGGCTCCATCCGACGGTCCGAACATGGTGCCAATCAAGGAGCTTGAACCGCTCCTGAAGCGTCTCATCGAGTTCGATCGTCTCGCCAAGTCATAATCGGTTTTCCGTCCGATGATGTTCGTCCTGAACGTGATTGCCTGCGTGATTTTCGCGGGCGCACTCAACACCCGCATGGTCGACCCGGTGATCCCGCAGATCGCCATCGATCTTGGCGTTGAGGCATCGACCGCGGCGCTGCTGTCGACCGCCTTCGCCTTTCCTTACGCGATCATCCAGCCGGTGCTCGGCGCGATGGCCGACACCTACGGCAAAAAGCGGATCATGGCGGTCTGTATGGGCGGGATCGTCATGTCAGCCCTTGTCGGTGCGTTCACGCCGAACTTCGGCGTCCTGTTCGCATCGCGCGTGGTGTCCGGCATGTTCGCGGGCGGCATCTTTACCGTCGGCATGGCGCTCGTGGGCGATCTCCTGCCGGTTGAGAAACGTCAGGTGGCGATGGGCCGACTCCTGTTTGCCGCCATGCTCGGCAACATTCTCGGTGCAACGGCGGCCGGTGTCATCGCGGACCTCACCAACTGGCGCGGTGTTTTTCTTGCGTCGGTCGCGGTTGGCGTCGCGGGCGTGGCGATCATGGTCTTTGGGCTGCGCGATGCCGTGAAGGACAAGCCCAAGCCATTCCGCATCGCGGGGCAGGTTGAGAATTTCCGCACCATATTCGGTCATCCTCTGGCGAAGGTCTGTTTCGGTGCTGTGTTCGTCGAAGGCGCGTGCCTGTTCGGGTTGTTCCCGCACATGGCGACGCTTTTGTACGAAGGCGGAGAAACGCGCGCCTCGATCGCGGGCATCGTACTCGCCGGCTTTGGCGTGGGCGGCATGATCTACACTTTCATCGTCGGGCTGCTGGTGAAGCACATCCCCGAACGGCGATTGATCCTGTCCGGCGGCCTGCTGATGGCGCTCGGGTTGCTGCTCATTACGCTGCGCGCGCCGTGGCAGGTCGAGTTTGCGATCTTCGTGCTGTTCGGTTTTTCGTTCTACCTGCTGCATGGGCCGATTCAGGTGTACGTCACGGAGCTGGCGCCGGCGGCGCGCGGGACGGCCGCGTCCATGCACGCGGGGTTCTTCTTCCTCGGCCATGCGGCGGGCCCGGCCATCTATACTTTCGGACTGAAGTATTTCGGGGCGACGCCGACGCTGGTGGCGGCGGCGCTGAGCATGGCGGCGGTCGGTCTTTGGTGTTCGCTGACGTTACGTCGCGGGAAAGTTCAGCCGCGGCCGCGATAGGGTGCGACGCCCTGATCGGGCGCCCAGACGCCGGTCGGCAATTTGCCGTGCTGCCAGAACACGTCGATCGGAATACCGCCGCGCGGATACCAGTAGCCGCCGATGCGAAACCAACGGGGCGCGAGCAGCTTCACGAGCTTTTTGCCGATCTCAACCGTGCAGTCCTCGTGGAAGGCGCCGTGATTGCGGAAGCTCGTGAGATAGAGCTTCAGCGACTTCGACTCCACGAGCCATTTTCCCGGAACATAATCGATGACGAGTTGCGCGAAGTCGGGCTGGCCGGTGACCGGGCAGATCGAGGTGAACTCGGGCACCGTGAAGCGCGCGACGTAATCCGTATCGGGATGCGGATTGGGCACGCGCTCCAGCACCGCCTTGTCGGGTGAGGCGGGGATTGCGGACGGCTTGCCGAGCTGGGAAAGGCCTGTCGGCGCGGATTTCGACTTCGACATGCGGTCTGTATAGCACCGGCTTTCGGCTTATAAAGGCGCGGTTGTTGCTTCGGTAAAGATCATGTTCCTCCGCGCCGTTTTGCTGCTGGTTCTGTGTCTCTCGCCTTCGGGCGCGTTCGCCGCAGAGGCATTGGCGCTGAAGGTCTTCGGCTTCTCGCCGGACGGGAAGCACTTTGGTTTCATGCAGTATGGCGGCGTCGGCGATGGTGGCGAATACATCGCCGAGGCGTCCGTCATCGACGTCGCGCGCGACCGGCTGGTGCCGAAGATGCCGCTCCGGATCGAATCATACCGCGAGAAAAATCCGATCGAGGACGATCGCCCCTACGGTGAATGGCTCGCGGCTGTCGCCGAGCGACGTTTCGCGGCGGCGCTTCGTCCCTACGGTTTCCGCGCCCCGAAGGTGGCACTCTCGGGCGATGAGGGTGCGCGCACGAACGAGACGTTCGCGATATCGAGCGACGAACGATTTTCGCTCGGTCTGAAGTCGCTCGCGTTTCATCACGAGCGGCTCGGGCGCGGGAGCGTCGAACTTGAGGTGAAGAGCATGCCATGGCCGCGCACCAAGCGCAGCAGCCTCGACGCGCCGACCTGCGCCGAGGAAGTGGACTGGGAGCCGGGCGCGATCTTTCGTCTTACATTGCGCTTCGACGGTCGCACGGTTGTCATGAACGACGACAAGACGATTCCCGCCTCGCGCGGCTGCGTACTCGACTACGGCATTGCCGAAGTTCACGCCTATACCCGGCCGGACGGGCTGGTGGCCGTCGCCGTCATCCTGGGCATGGCCGTGCGCGGCTTCGAGGGCAGCGACCGGCATTTCCTCGCGGTGACCGGGCTTGCCAAGCCCTGAACATCTTTGCGGGCGGGCCGCCATCGGCTAGAAGCCGGTAAGCTTACCGGAGTCGCCATGCCCGCCATTACCGACCTGATTGCTCGCGAAATCCTCGACAGTCGCGGCAACCCGACCGTTGAGGTCGACATCGTCCTTGAAGACGGCTCGCGCGGACGCGCGGGCGTGCCCTCGGGCGCCTCGACCGGCGCGCACGAGGCGGTGGAGTTGCGCGACGGCGACAAGGGCCGCTATCTCGGCAAGGGCGTGCGCAAGGCGGTGGATGCCGCGAACGGCGAAATCTTCGACGCCATCGGCGGCATGGACGCGGCCGACCAGGCGAAGATCGACGAGACGCTGATTGCGCTCGATGGCACGGAGAACAAGGCCAGGCTCGGCGCGAACGCGATCCTCGGCGTGTCGCTCGCGGTCGCGAAGGCCGCGGCGCAGGCGGCGGGGCTCTCGCTCTTCCGCTATGTGGGCGGGACGAGCGCGCGCACGCTGCCGGTGCCAATGATGAACATCGTGAATGGCGGCGCGCACGCGGACAATCCCATCGACTTCCAGGAATTCATGGTGATGCCGGTCGGCGCGCCGAATTTCGCGGAAGCGCTGCGCATGGGTTCGGAAATTTTTCACACGCTCAAGAAGGCGCTGCATGACGCCGGACACAACACAAACGTGGGCGACGAAGGCGGCTTCGCGCCGAACCTGAGCGACGCCGACGCCGCACTCGGTTTCGTGGCGAAGGCGGTGGAGAAGGCAGGCTACAAGCTCGGCGACAACGTGGTGTTTGCGCTCGATTGCGCAGCCACCGAGTTTTTCAAGAACGGCAAGTATGTCTATGAGGGCGAGGGCAAGACGCGCGACGGCGCGGCGCAGGCCGATTATCTCGCCGAACTTTGCAGCCGCTACCCGATCCTCTCCATCGAAGACGGCATGGCGGAAGATGACTGGGACGGGTGGAAGCTCCTGACCGACAAGATCGGCAAGAAGGTGCAGCTCGTCGGCGACGACCTGTTCGTGACGAACGAGAAGCGCCTGCGCGAAGGCATCCGGAAGGGGGTCGCGAATGCGATCCTCGTGAAGGTCAATCAGATCGGCACGCTGACCGAGACGCTCGCGGCGGTCGACACCGCGCACCGCGCCGCCTATCGCGCGGTCATGTCCCACCGCTCGGGCGAGACCGAGGACGCGACGATTGCCGACCTCGCGGTCGCGACGAACTGCGGGCAGATCAAGACCGGCTCGCTCGCGCGCTCCGACCGGACGGCGAAGTACAACCAGCTCCTGCGCATCGAGGACGAACTGGGCAAGGAAGCGCGCTATGCGGGCAAGGCTGCGTTGAAGGCGCTGGCCGGAAGCTAGGTTTGGCGCGGCGGGGCGTTAACGCCCGCGCAACCGCTTCGCAGCCATAAAGCCCTTATGGTCGCGCGCACTCGACTCGGGCGAATTCTGCAAGGTTTAGCGCTGCATCTCGTGGCCGCGCTGATCATCGGCTACTTCGCCTTTCAGGGCTATCACGGCAATTACGGCCTGCTCGCCCAGCGGCAGTTCGAGCAGGAAGTCGCGGACCTGACGTTGGAGCGTGACACGCTGCGTGCCGCCCGCGCGCAATGGGAGCAACGGGTCGGGCTGCTCCGTGCCGATCGGCTCGATCCCGACCTGCTCGACGAACTCGCCCGCCGCGACCTTGGCTTTGTGAAGCCGAACGATCTCGTCCTTCTGAACCCTTCGCGCTGAAACGGCGTTGCGCCAAAGGGCGCTCGCACGAAAGACCCTTGCGCGATCCACCGCGCGGGCAGCCCATGCGCGGCGAAACGTGGCGCGCGAAAGGAAATTGCGCTAAGCAAAAAGGACTAGGGAGGAGCGATCAATAGATGCCGGCCGCTGCCAAATCCCTCGATAATTCAAGCACTCCCGCCAAGGGCGCGAAGGGCAACGGCTCTGCTGCCGGAATGACGCCCGCGCAGGAACTTGAAGCCTTTCGTGAAATGCTCCTGATCCGCCGCTTCGAGGAGAAGGCGGGCCAGCTCTACGGCATGGGGCTCATCGGCGGCTTCTGCCACCTCTATATCGGCCAGGAAGCGGTCGTCATCGGCATGAAGATGGCGTCCGAAGACGGCGATCAGATGATCACCGCCTACCGCGACCACGGCCACATGCTCGCCTGCGGCATGGACCCGAAGCAGGTGATGGCCGAACTCACCGGCCGCCGCTCCGGCTACTCCAAGGGCAAGGGCGGCTCGATGCACATGTTCTCGACCGAGAAGCAATTCTACGGCGGGCACGGCATCGTCGGCGCGCAGGTGCCGATCGGGACCGGGATCGCGTTTGCGAACCGCTATCGGGAGAACGGCCGCGTCTGCCAGACCTATTTCGGCGACGGCGCGTCGAACCAGGGCCAGGTCTATGAGAGTTTCAACATGGCGCAGCTCTGGAAGCTGCCTGTGGTGTTCGTGATCGAGAACAACAAATACGCGATGGGCACGTCGGTGGAGCGCTCGCATGCGCATCGCGATCTCTCCAAGCGCGGGCTGTCGTTCAACATTCCCGGGGAGCAGGTCGACGGTATGGACGTGCGCGCGGTGAAGGCGGCGGCTGAAAAGGCCATCGCGCATGCGCGCTCGGGCGAAGGCCCGGTCATTCTCGAAATGCTGACCTACCGCTATCGCGGCCACTCGATGTCGGACCCTGCGAAGTATCGCACGAAGGACGAAGTGGAAAAGATGCGCACGACGCACGATCCGATCGAGATGGTGCGCGCGCGGTTACTCGAACAAAAGAGCGCGGACGAAGCCGTAATCAAGAAGATCGAGACCGAAGTGAAGGCGACCGTGAACGAAGCGGCGGAATTCGCCTCACATGAACCGGAGCCCGACCCTTCGGAGCTCTGGACCGACATAACGCGCTGAGGGGGCCAAGGTGCCGGTTGAAGTATTGATGCCCGCCCTCTCTCCCACGATGGAGAAGGGAAACCTCGCCAAGTGGGTGAAGGCCGAGGGCGACGCCGTGAAAGCGGGCGACGTCATCGCCGAGATCGAGACCGACAAGGCGACGATGGAAGTCGAAGCCGTCGACGAAGGCACGCTCGGCAAGATCCTCGTGCCCGAAGGCACGCAGGATGTCGCCGTAAACACGCCGATCGCAATTATTCTCGCCGAGGGCGAGAAGGCGGGCGACGTCACCTCCAAGAAAGCAGACGTAGCCGCCAAGATCCCCGCGCTCGTTCCGAAGCAAGATGCTCCGGCGCCTACCGAAATCCCGGCGGCGCCGGTTTCCGTTTCCGCGCCGGTGCCGGCCGAAGTCGCCGCCGATCCCGACGTGCCGGAAGGCACGGAGATGGTCACGATGACCGTGCGCGAGGCGCTGCGCGATGCGATGGCGGAGGAGATGCGGCGCGACGAGGCTGTGTTCGTGATGGGCGAAGAGGTCGCCGAATATCAGGGCGCTTACAAGATCACGCAGGGGTTGTTGCAGGAGTTCGGCGCGCGCCGCGTGGTCGATACGCCGATCACCGAACACGGCTTCACGGGCCTCGGCGTCGGTGCGGCCTTCGCGGGCCTCAAACCCATCGTTGAATTCATGACGTTCAATTTCTCGATGCAGGCCATCGACCAGATCGTGAACTCGGCGGCGAAGACGCTCTATATGTCGGGCGGGCAGGTGACGTCGCATATCGTTTTCCGCGGGCCGAATGGGCCGGCGGCGCGCGTTGCCGCGCAGCACAGCCAGGATTACACGGCGTGGTACTCGCATGTGCCGGGCCTCAAGGTGATCGCGCCCTACACGGCGGCGGACGCGAAGGGGTTATTGAAGGCCGCGATCCGCGATCCGAATCCGGTCGTGTTTCTCGAAAACGAAATTCTTTACGGCAAATCGTTTCCGGTGCCGAAGCTGGAAGACTGGGTGCTGCCGATCGGCAAGGCGCGCATCGCGCGCGCAGGCAATCATGTGACGTTCGTGTCCTGGTCCATCGGCATGACCTATGCGCTGGCGGCGGCTGACGAACTCGCGAAGGACGGAATCGAAGTGGAGGTCATCGACCTTCGCACCATTCGTCCGATGGACATCGAGACGGTCCTTGAATCCGTGAAGAAAACCAATCGCGTTGTGGTGGTCGAGGAGGGCTGGCCGCAGAACGGCGTCGGCGCCGATATTTCCGCGCGCATCATGGAGCAGGCCTTCGACTGGCTCGATGCGCCGGTGACGCGCGTCTCGGGCAAGGACGTGCCGATGCCTTACGCGGCCAATCTCGAAAAGCTCGCGCTGCCGTCGGTGGCCGAAGTCGTCGAGGCGGCGAAAGCCGTGCTCTATCGCGGATAGCGCACCATGCCCGTCAACATCCTCATGCCCGCGCTGTCGCCCACGATGGAGAAGGGCAACCTCGCCAAGTGGCTCAAGAAGGAGGGCGACAAGGTCAAGGCCGGCGACGTGATCGCCGAGATCGAGACCGACAAGGCCACGATGGAAGTCGAGGCGGTGGACGAAGGCACGCTCGGCAAGATCGTCGTCGCCGAAGGCACGCAAGACGTGCCGGTCAATCAGGTTATCGCGGTACTGCTCGAAGAGGGCGAAGACGCGGGTGCGATCAAGGCGACGTCTGCCGCCGCGCCCGCGCAGGCGGAAGTGAAGAAAGAACAGAAACCCGTCGTCCCGGCCGAGCGCGCGTCAAGCGCGCGAGAGCCGGAACCGTCCGCAACCAAGCCGCAAACGGTCCCGGATCGCGGCGGGCAAAAGCCCGTCGCATCAGGGACGACGAATGGCGGCGGGCGCGTATTCGCGTCACCGCTCGCGCGGCGGCTGGCGAAGGACGCGGGCATCGATCTCTCGCGCGTCACCGGCTCCGGCCCGCATGGCCGCGTGGTCGCGCATGACATCGAGGCTGCCAAGAAGGGCGGCGGGCTGCGTGCGCCTGCGGCCGCTGGTGCGCCTGCGATCCAGGTGCCGTCGGACGAGCAGATCCGCGCGCTGTTCGAGGATGGTTCCTACGAGTTCGTGCCGCATGACGGGATGCGGCGGACGATCGCCAAGCGCCTCGTGGAATCGAAATCCACGATCCCGCATTATTACCTCACCGTCGATGTCGAACTCGACGCGCTGCTCGCGGCGCGGCAGTCGATCAACTCCGCCTCGCCGATGGGGGAGGACGGCAAGCCGCGCTTCCGCGTGTCAGTGAACGACCTCCTGATCAAGGCGCTGGCGCTCGCGCTCATCAAGATTCCCGACGCCAACGTGACGTGGACCGAGGGCGGGATGCTGAAGCACAAGCACGCCGATGTGGGCGTGGCGGTGGCGATCCCGAACGGGTTGATCACGCCGATCGTGCGCCATGCGGAAGAGAAGTCGCTGTCGGCGATCTCGAACGAGATGCGCGATATGGCGGCGCGCGCGCGGACACGCAAGCTCAAGCCGCAAGAGTATCAGGGCGGGACGACCGCGATCTCGAACCTCGGCATGTACGGGATCAAGGAATTCTCGGCGGTCATCAACCCGCCGCACTCGACCATTCTCGCGGTCGGCGTGGGCGAGGAGCGTCCCGTCGCGCGCAAGGGCAAGATCGAGGTCGCGACGGTGATGACGGCAACGCTTTCCGCCGACCATCGTGCGGTTGATGGCGCGCTCGGCGCCGAGCTGCTGACCGCGTTCAAGAGTTTCGTCGAAAAGCCGATCTCGATGCTGGCGTAACGCGATGGCTGAGCCCGACGCGAAGCCTGAATCGAAATTGCGCACGGCGCTCGTGATCTACTTTCCGATGCTGATCGCGGTGCTGTCGCTCGTGACTTCGATCTATAATGGTTATCTCAACAATCGCTTCGTCACGATCATTCAGGGTAATGTCGGGCGTGTCGAATACATGCGGACCTGCCGCGACATCATCGACGCCTACTTTCAGGTGAAATTCCGCACCGACCTGATCCGCGGGCAGGCGGGAAGCGCGGGCGAGGTCGAGGCCGGCAATGCCGTGAGCAAGTTCGCCGCGCTCGGCACCTATCTCGCCAATCTGCGCGATGAGGAAATCCGCCGCGAATATACGGCGCTGACAAAGCAGCTTGAGGCCGCCGTGGCGCGCGCCGCGATGGCACCGGCTGACGCAAGGCTGTTCGACGAAGCCGATGCGATGTTCGGCAAGCTCAACGACGACTGCATCAAGTCGGCGCAAGCCGCGTCGATGTGAGGCTGCGATCATGCACGATGCGTTCCGCCTTCGCCCGGCGCGCAAGGACGACGCGCGTGTGCTCGCCCTCTTGATCGACTGAAGGTCCGCTATTCCGCCGCACTTAGCGCCGCCTTGGCCCGCTCGCGGCTCGACCATTGCATGGCGCCGATGGCGAGCGCGACGGCCGCGCCGATGGCGGAAGTCAGGAGGCCGGGATGGATCAGCAGGAGGCCGGCGCCGGTGAGCAGCACCGATTGCCACAGCGCCGATTTCGTCACGAGATAGCCGTGCAGTCCCGCGGCGAAGATCAGGACGCCGACGCTCGCTGTGAAGAACGCCCAGATGATGGTCGGCCAGTCGCCGATCATCAGAAGTGCGGGTTCATAAACGAACATGAACGGCACGATGAAGCCGGCCGCACCAATGCGCACGGCGGCCCAGCCGCTCATCCAGATGTCGGCCTTGGCGAGGCCGGCCGCGGCATAGACCGCGAGAGCCACCGGCGGCGTGATCGCCGACAGGATCGCGAAGTAGAAGGCGAACATGTGCGCGGCGGGCACCACAACGCCGAGCTTGATGAGCGCGGGCACGAGGAGCGCGGTCATGATGATGTAGGCGGGCGTCGTCGGCATGCCCATGCCGAGAATGATGCCCGCGAACATCGTCAGGATCAGCGCGAGCAGGAGCGTATCCTTCGAGAGATGCACGACAAATTGCGTAAACACGATGCCGAGGCCGGAGAGCGTGACCACGCCGATCACGATGCCGGCGCAGGCGCAGGCGCAGGCGACGGTGAGCGCGTTCTTCGCCCCGTCGTGCAGCGCGTCGATGATGTTCGGCAGGTTGACGTTGTGACGCGTGGACTTGCGCAGCGCGGCCACCGGGAAGCAGGACAGCACGCCGAGGAGCGCGGCCATCGGCGCGCTGTAGCCGGAGTACATCACCGCCAGGATGACGACGATCGGCAGGAACAGGTGCCCGCGCTCGGCGAGGACGCGCGTCAGCACGGGCAGCTCGGAGCGTTTCAGCCCTTCGAGTCCGCGGCGCTTGGCTTCGAAATGTACCGCGCCGAAACAGGCGACGTAGTAGAGAAAGGCCGGGATGACCGCCCAGATGATCACCTGCCCGTAGGACACCGACAGGAATTCCGCCATGACGAAGGCGGCGGCCCCCATGATCGGCGGCATGATCTGTCCGCCCGTGGACGCGGTCGCCTCGACGCCGGCGGCGAAGTGCGGCGGGAAGCCCGCGCGCTTCATCAGCGGGATCGCGATCGGACCGTCCACCATGACGTTGGCGACGGCGCTGCCCGATACGGTGCCGAAGAGGCTGGAGCTTACGACCGACACCTTGCCCGGGCCGCCCGCCGTATGGCCCGTCAGTGACAAGGCGAAGTCCATGATGAGCTGGCCAATGCCGGTGCGCTCGAGGAAGCTGCCAAACAAGACGAAGATCACGACATAGGTGGCGGAGACGGCCAGTGGGATGCCGAAGATGCCTTCGGTCGTCATGTAGAGCTGGTCGATAATCTGATCGGGCGCGAGGCGGGCGACGAACAGGCCATAAGCCAGGAAAACGAGCGCCGTGATCGGCAGCGCCCAGCCAATCACGCGGCGCGTGGCTTCAAGAACCATGATGATCATGACAACGCCGAGCACCATGTCGGTCGTCGTCAGTTCGTCGATATAGAAGATGCGGTTGATGATGTAATCGTAACTGATGAAGAGATGCAGGACGGGCGCCGCGGCGAGCACGAGCAGCACATAGTCGAGCAGGCTGGGGGGCGTTCCGTCGGCGGCCGTCGTGCGGCGGTAGAACAGGAAGACGAGGGTCGTGGCGAACAGCAGGTGCGTGCCGCGCAGCGTGATCGCGTCCGGCGCGCCGAAGGCGATGACATACATGTGCCAGAGGGACATCGTGACGCCGATGATCAGCGTCGCAAGGCGCACGATGCCGCCGTGGCTCCAGTCGAACCGGAACGTGGGCGTTTCCGGCTGCAACGAATGGGTCGGAATGTCGGACATCGCTCCGGTCCCGCTTGATTTTTGCAAATATGAAAGAGGCCGGCGCGGGGCGCTTCCTCTCGCGCCGCGCCGGCCCTCAGCCGATCAGTTCGTCTGCACCGCGATGCCGGCTTCCTTGAAGAACTTGGCGGCGCCGGGATGGAACGGAACGCCAATGTCTTCGGCCATGATCTTCGGCGTCAGTCCCTTCATCGCGGAGACGACGTTGCCGAGCGCCGGCACGTTTTCGGCGATGGTCTTGGTCAGCGTGTAGACCATGTCGGCCGGCGCCTTACAGGAGACGACAAGGTGCGTCGCATAGCCGATCACCTGAATGTCCCGGTCCTGCTTCGGGTAGGTGCCCTTCGGGACCGTGACGAGCGTGTAGCCGGGGTTGAGCTTCCGCATCGGCTCGAGCAGGTCCTTCATGTCGATCAGCGTGATGTCCTGCGACGAAGCAATATCCATCACGGCGCCGGCCGGGATCGTGGTGCCGAGGCCGAAGGCGATCGCGTGGCCGTCCTTCATCTGCGAGACGGAGTCCGTGTAACCCACGAAGCTCGCCTTCACGTCGCTATAGGTCATGCCATTCACCTGCAGGATCTGCGCGGTGATCAGCTCGCCGGTGTTGCCCTTCTGCTGGGTGGTGACGCCTTTGCCCTTGAGGTCCTTGATGGACTTGATGTTGGCCGCGGTCGGCACGACCATCTGGTAGTACTGCGGATACAGCGTTGCGATGTTGCAGACGTTGCCATGCGGCTTGTTAAAGGGCGCGCGGCCGGCGACTGCGTCCACGGTCGAGATCGAATTGCCGAAGCCGACATCGGTCTTGCCTTCTTCCACGCCGCGCACGTTCGCGATGCCTGCGCCGGGTGACTGCGGCACGTTGAGGCCCGGGATCGCTTTTTCCCACAGGTCCTTCAGTTGCCCACCGAGCGGAATCCAGGAGCCGCCCTGCGGTCCCGTCATCATCTTGAGTTCAGCGGCCGGTGCGGCAGCCGTCATCGCGGCGGCAAGGCCGCCGGCGAGAATGAGGGTCTTGATGCAATGCTTCATCGGTCGTCCTCCCTTGAATTATTTCCCGGTTTTGGGCACCGGATTTGGCCAACAGGCTAGCGGCGGGTTACCCAATCTACAAGGGAAGCCAATCAACAAAGGGTTTTGACGACAGCCCCCTCCGGACCGCATGGCGGTACATTCGGTTCCGCATGACCGCGGCGGCCGGATGTTGTCTATATTGTCCGTCGTGCTGCGCGTGCAGCGCAAAAATTCCTCAGGAACGAGTGGCAAATGGCTGAAACGTCTTTCGATGTGCTGGTGATCGGGTCGGGACCTGGCGGCTATGTGGCGGCGATCCGCGCGACGCAACTCGGCTTCAAGACGGCGATCGTCGAGCGGCAGTATCTCGGCGGCATCTGCCTCAACTGGGGCTGTATTCCGACCAAGGCGTTGCTGCGGTCGGCCGAAATCTATCACTACATGCAGCACGCGAAGGACTACGGCCTGTCGGCGGAGAAGGTGTCGTTCGATCCGGGCGCAGTCGTCAAGAGATCGCGCGGCGTCGCCGAACGGATGAACAGCGGCGTCACCTTCCTGATGAAGAAGAACAAGATCACTGTCATCTGGGGCGACGCAACCATCGAGGCGCCGGGCAAAGTTACGGTGAAGCCGAGCGACTCGCGCCTCGCAACAACACCGCCGAAGGACGCGCTCGGAGCCGGCATCTATCAAGCCAAGCACATCATCGTTGCCACCGGCGCGCGCCCGCGCGTGCTGCCGGGGATCGAACCTGACGGCAATCTGATCTGGACCTATTTCGAGGCGATGGTCGCGCCGAAAATTCCGAAGTCGCTCGTCGTGCTCGGGTCGGGCGCAATCGGGATCGAGTTTGCTTCGTACTATCGGACCATGGGCAGCGAAGTGACGGTCGTCGAAGTGCTGCCACAGATTCTGCCGGTTGAAGACGAGGAAATCGCCGCGCATGCGCGCAAACGGTTCGAAAAGCAGGGCATCAAGATCATCACCGGCGCGAAGGTGACGAAGGTCGACAAGAAAAAAGACTCGGTTGTCGCCGAGATCGACGACGGGAAGGGCGGCAAGCAGTCGATCGAGGCGGAGCGAATGATTTCGGCCGCGGGCGTCGTCGGCAACATCGAAAATCTCGGACTCGAAAAGCTCGGCGTGAATCTGGACCGGACGACCATCGTGGCCGACGGCTACGGCAAGACGAATGTGCCGGGCATTTATGCCATCGGCGACGTGGCCGGTGCGCCGATGCTCGCGCACAAGGCGTCGCACGAGGGCGTTGTGTGCGTCGAAGCGATCAAGGGCCTGAAGCCGCATGCGATGGAAAAGAGCCGCATTCCCGGTTGCACCTACTGCAATCCGCAGATCGCGTCGGTCGGACTGACCGAGAAGAAAGCGAAAGAGCTTGGCCGCGAAATCCGCGTCGGCCGTTTCCCGTTCCTCGGCAACGGCAAGGCGATCGCGCTCGGCGAGCCCGACGGGCTGGTGAAGACGATTTTCGACAAGAAGACGGGCGAGCTGCTTGGCGCACACATGGTCGGTGCGGAAGTGACTGAGCTGATTCAGGGCTTTGTCGTTGCGATGAACTGCGAAACGACGGAAGCCGAACTGATGCAGACGGTCTTCCCGCATCCGACGCTCTCGGAGATGATGCATGAGAGCGTGCTCGACGCTTACGGGCAAGTGCTGCATGTGTGAGCGTTTGTCTGTCATCCCGAGCGAGCGGTGCGAAGCGCCGCGAGACCCGGGATCGTCATCAAACGTCCTCGGAACGGTCCCGGGTCTCGCGCGAACATTGTTCGCGCTCGCCCGGGACGACGAGTTTTAGTTTCCCTCATCGCCGGGCCGCGCGCCTTCAGGCGCGCGTGACCCGGCGATCCAGAAGCGGCAGGCCTCTGGATGGCCGGGTCTTCAGGCGCTTTGCGCCTTCCGCCCGGCCATGAGGGGAAGTTTTTTGTTGTCTCAGGCGCCTATTGCACCGGCGCGCTGCCGCGCTCAGTAGCGGACGCGGAAGCCAGCCTTGCCGGAGAGCTGATAGGAGCCGTCCTGCTCTGCGAGGCCCTCGACCACGGCGTACACCGTATGCCCGAGCGGCGAGGCAAGCTCGGCGCGGTAGCTGCCGAACAAACCAACAGTGCTGTCGCGGCCGCCTGCATTGAAGGCGATGCCCTGCCCGGCGAGCGTGCCGGAGATGCTGTCGCCGCCGAATTGCGTGCGGCCCTCAATGCCAGCGGTCCAGATCCAGCGCGCCTGCGCGCCGTCGGAATAGGTCTTCGTCAGCGGCAGCGCGAGGGCCGCGCGCGCGACGCCGAGATGAATGTCACGGCTGCCGACCGTGAGCGCGCCCGCCGTCACGCCGCTCTCGTTGAAGCCGTCCAGAAACAGGCCCGCATAGCGCAGCGTCACGCTCGCTTCGAGCGGCCGCGCGCCGAACGCGACCGGCCGCATGAAGCGCACTTCCGGCGAGACGAACCAGCCGTGATGGTCGGCCTTCGCCGTCTCGATGCCGCCCGCGACCTGGTTGTTCGCGACCCGCCGCTCGCGGTCGAAGCCGGAGTAGCCGGCGGTGAAGGCGAGATCGACGAAGGTGCCGTTCATCTGTGTCGAAGCATAAGCGCCGCCGAAGAAGGAATCCGAAGTCGTCTTGCCCGCATTGGCATCGACCTGCGATGCGGCGACGGAGCCGCCGAAGAAAACGCCGGTGCGGTTCGGACCGGCGCCGATGTCCATGCCGGAGACAAATCCGCCGAGGCGGTGCTGGCTGTCCAATGTCGTGGAGGTGCCTTCCTGCTGGCGGTGCGAGCCGAAGGCCTGCATCCAGACTTGGCGCGAGCGGTCCACGCCGGCGCTGCCCGATCCGAACCCCGAGAATGGGCCGGACGCGGAAGCATCCGCCTCATAGGCCATGACCATCGGCTGCGCGAAGGAGGAGACGCCGCCGCGCAGATGGTCAAGGCGGTTCTCCACCGTGGAGAAGATGCCGCCGGTGAGATCGGCGAAGCCGGTCGCGTGATTGGCGAAGGAGGTGGTGTCGGCGGTGACGACCTGATCGCCGACCACGACGAAGGGCACGCTCATGGAGCCGATTACGGGCGCGGCGCCGTCGAACGTCGTCGCCATGCTGAGGCCCTTGCCGACATTGAGCGTGTTCACGCCGCCGCCGAGATCGACCCGGCCGATCAGCACCGAGCCCACCAGCAGCGTGAGCTGGGTGTCGCCGGCTGAACTCCGAATCGCGAAATTGCCGCCGGAGATCAGGCCGCTGTTGGTGAGTTTCTGAAGGGAATCGATGGCGAGGACGCCAGCGCTGGAGTCGCTGATGGAGCCGCTGTTGTTAAGACTCTGGATATTGTCCGCGAAGACGCCGTTGGTGATGCTGCCGGTGTTGTCCAGGTGCACGAGGGTTTGCGCAGATATGCCGGAAATACCGCCTTTGTTGACGACGTTCTGGATGGTGTCGGCTTCGAGGAATTGAATGAATCCGCTGTTGACGAGGCTGCCGACGAAGCCGCTCGCGACAACACCGTTACCAATGAATCCGCTGTTGACGAGGCTGTGAATGTTATTCGCCAAGACGCTGGTGTTGATCGTTCCTGTGATGCTGCCGCTGTTGATCAGGCTCTCGATGGTTCCGGCTTGAATGCCGTGCGAAAAGCCATCGATCGAGCCGCTGTTGATGAGACTCGTGATGGTGTTGGCGTTGATGCCTATACCACCAGAACTAACAATGCCGCTGATCGAGCCGCTGTTGGTGAGGCTCGTGATGGTGTCGGCGTTGATGCCGCTGTTGTCGCCGGCGATGGAGCCGCTGTTGTCGATCGCGGCGTTGGTGCCGAGATAGATACCGAAATTCGTTCCCGTTACCGTTGCGCCGGAAAGCACATTGACGGTCACGTTGTTCTCGCCGTTGCCGTAGCCGTTCGGGGCGCTCTGCTCGATCGTGGTGCCGGAGCAGATGGCGGTGACGCCGGTGGTCGAAGCATCGATTGATGACGGGGTGCAGGCGGCGAGCACGGGCGCGACGCCCGCGCCGAGCCACAACGTAACCGCGAGCAGGACCGTCGTGGCCCCGCAAGCCTTCTGAATCCCCGTCCCCGTCATCGATGAGCCCCCAAAAAACAGCATTCCGGAATGACGGGTTTTAGTACCGCACCCGGAATCCGGCCTTGGCCGAGAGCTGGTAGGAGCCGTCCTGTTCGGCGATGCCTTCGGCGACGGCATAGACGGTGTGACCGAGCGGCGAGGCGAGTTCGGCGCGATAGCTGCCGAACAGGCCGGCGGTGCTCTGCCTGCCGCCCGCGCTGAAGGCGATGTCCTGTCCCGCGAGCGCGCCGGAGACATTGTCGCCGCCGAATTGCGTGCGGCCTTCGATGCCGGCGGTCCAGATCCAGCGCGCCTGCGCGCCGTCGGAATAGTTCTTCGTCAGCGGCAGCGCGAGTGCCGCGCGCGCAGTGCCGAGATGAATGCCACGGCTGCCGACCGTCAAGTTGCCGGAAGAGCCCGTTTCCGCGAAGCCGTCGAGGAACAGTCCCGCATAGCGCAGCGTCAGGCTCGCTTCGAGCGGCTGTGCGCCGAATGCGACCGGCCGCATGAAGCGCACTTCCGGCGAGACGAACCAGCCGTGATGGTCGGCCTTCGCGGTCTCGATGCCGCCGATTACTTGATTGTTGGCGACCCGCCGCTCGCGGTCGAAGCTGGAATAGCCCGCGGTGAAGGCAAGATCGACGAAGGTGCCGTTCGCCTGCGTCGAGGCATAGGCTCCGCCGAAGAAACTGTCGGCACTGGTCTTGCCCGCATTGGCATCGATCTGCGATGCGGCGACGGAGCCGCCGAAGAAAATGCCGGCGCGGTTCGGACCGGAGCCGATGTCCATGCCGGAGACAAATCCGCCGAGGCGGTGCTGGCTGTCGAGCGTGCGCGAGGTGCCTTCCTGCTGGCGGTGCGAGCCGAAGGCCTGCATCCACACTTGTCGTGAACGATCGACGCCGCCCGCACCGAAGCGCGCGAACGGCCCGGAGGCCGAAGCGTCCGCCGCGTGGGCCATGACCATCGGCTGCGCGAAGGAGGAGACGCCGCTCCGCAGATTGTCCATCCGGTTCTCCACCGTGGAGAAGATGCCCCCGGTGAGATCGGCGACCATCGTGCTGTGATTGGCGAGGCCGGTGGTGTCGGCGGTGATGACGGTGCCGCCGCTGCCGCCGAGCGGCGAAGGCGACGTCACGAACGGCACGTTCATGCTGCCGATCTGAAGCGGCGTGCCCACAGTGGTAATGGTCGTCACCATGCTCAGGCCCTTGCCGACATTGAGCGTGCTCGCGCCGCCGTGATCGACCAGGCCCACGAGCACCGAGCCCGCGAGCAGTGTGAGCTGGGTATCGCCGCTGGCTATCTGGATCGCGTAATCGAGAAGGCCGCCGCCTGCGATCAGGCCGCTGTTGGTGAGGCTCCCGATGGTGATGGCGCTGATGCCGTTGATGCCGCCGGTGATGGAGCCGCTGTTGGTGAGAGTGCCAATGCCGAGGGGGCCGATGGATGAGATGCCGTTGTTGCTGCCGCCGCTGATGGAGCCGCTGTTGCTGAGGCTCGTGATGGTGTCGGCGCGGATGCCGTGAGCGCCGCCGGTGATGGAGCCGAAGTTGTGGATCGTGGCGTCGCTGCGGAGCCAGATACCGAAGTCCGTTCCCGTCACCGTGGCGCCGGAGAGCACATTGACGGTGACGTTGTCTTCGCGGTCGCCGTAGCCGCTGCTGCCTGAGCTGGTGCCGGGCGCGCCGCCGCCCTGATCGAACGTGCTGCCTGAGCAGATGGCGGTGACGCCAAGGGTGGAAGCATCGCCCGATGACGGGGTGCAGGCGGCCCGCGCGGGAGACGAGCCGGCGATGCCAACGGCAAGCGCCAATGCGCCGCCCGCGACGGCCGCGCTGGACCGCCGAACAACTCTCCCCATACGCCTCATACCGTCCCCGAGATTCTTTCGGGGACTTTACCGGGGCGTTTCCCCCGGCATAGGCGCGGGACGGGAAATGAGACGGCAGGTCAAGAGAATGAGACGCCTTGCAAAGGCCGGGCGGCAAAGGCACGGTGTCCACCTGCACAACCCGAAGCGGAGAGGCCCATGGAGCCGCCGGCGACTCGACGGGGCGGCAGTATGCCGGCGCCATTGCGCCTGAGCCTGTCGGTTGCGCCCGGCAACGCGTCCGCGTTCGATCTCTGGCGCTCCGCCATGTCCCCGCTCTACGCGCTGGACGCCCCGGACGCCCGCGCGCGCGCTTCCTTCGCGGCCGAGTTGACCGGCTATATGTTCGGCGATGTCGCCATCGCTTCCAGCCATTCCTCGGCCGCCGTCTTCGAGCGGACGGCGCAGACGATCGCCCGCAGCGGGATCGACAACATCTCGCTCCTCCTCTACGCGGACGGCGGCTGCGCTCTCGATGCCGAAGGACGCGCGACCGAAGTCCACGCCGGCGACGTGTGCTTTTTCGACATGACACGCCGCAGCACGGTGCGGGCGTCCGATTACGGCAATCTCTCGATCGTGCTGCCGCGCGCCCTGCTCGCGCCGTATGTCACGGATATCGACGGCCTGCACGGGCGGATCCTGCGGAGCTCGACGCCACTCAACACGATGCTGGCCGGCCATCTGCGGACGCTGTTCGCGGAAGCACCCGCGCTCGGCCTGTCGGATTTCCGTGCCGCCGCGCGCGCAACGGCGGCGCTGATCGCGGCCTTCGCGGGCCCGTCCGCTGACGGCCGCAACGCGATCGCGCGAGCCAACGCGGCTGCCTCGCTCCAGGCGGCGCGGCGGACCATCGAGGCGAACCTGCGCAACCCGGAACTGGGGCCGGGGTTCGTCTGCCAACAGCTCGGCATGTCGCGCGCGAAGCTCTATCGCCTGTTCGAGCCGATCGGCGGCGTCCGCCATTATATCCAGCAGCGCCGGATGAGGCGCGCCTATCAGGCCATCACCGACCCGGCGCGTGCGCGCGAGCGCGTCAGTGCAATCGCCGCCCGATGCGGCTTCAGCAATGCTTCGGTGTTCAGCCGCGCCTTCCGTGAGGCCTATGGCGTGTCGCCGACCGAATTGCGCGGCGTCGTGCGCACCGGGACAGCCGGTATCGGGCTCTCCGGGGACAGCGGCTTTGGGACCATGAGGCGTTGGCTGCTCGGCCTGGATGCGGCAGGAAGGTGAGGCCGTCGGGGCCGCGGCCATGCAGAGCGTCTTTCCGCATCCGACGATTTCGGAGACGATGCACGAAAGCGTACTCGACGCCTACGGGCGGGTGATTCACGTCTGACGTTGCGCGCCGGGGCAGGTTTCCGTCCGATTCTTCCTCCTCATTACCGGGCCGGCGCGAAGCGCCGTGACCCGGTGATCCAGAAGCGTGTTGCGTGATCGCCTGGATGGCCGGGTCAGGCCCGGCCATGAGGAGAACTCGTACCTCGCCGAGCAGGGGCGCACCCGGCTCATGCCTCGGGCGGATTCCCGCCGCGGGAACGCCCGGTCGCGTTTGCCGCTGGGCCGCGGGCGGTGTAGCGATTCATGCCCCAACAGGCGGAGGAACCCATGGACTATGCGTTTCTGAGTCAGCCGGGCGTCGGCTTTTTCACGATGCTTCTGATCGGCCTGATCGCAGGCTGGATTGCCGAACGGGTGACCTCAAGTGATCACGGCCTGCTCACGAATCTCGTCGTGGGGCTCGCCGGCGCCTTCATCGGCGGGAAGCTCGCCGAAGTGCTGGAAGTGCCGGTCTTCGGATTCTGGCGCACGCTGCTCGCGGCTGCCATCGGCGCCGTTCTTCTGCTCTTTGTGTGGCGCGCGATAAGGCGGCGGTAACAACGGGAGCGCCTATATAGGCTCATCATGGCCGTCGTCGTTGACCTGCTGAACGAACGTTCCCGCCCGCGCCATCCCGAGAAGGCGCACCGGGCGGACAAGCCGCTGTTGCCGAAGCCCGCCTGGATCCGGGTCAAGGCGCCGGGGCCGGGGGCGTTCGACGAGACGAAGAAGATCGTTGCGGCCGGCGGACTGCACACGGTCTGCCAGGAAGCGTCCTGCCCGAACATCGGCGAGTGCTGGGCCGAGCGGCACGCGACCTTCCTGATCATGGGCGACACCTGCACGCGGGCGTGCGCCTTCTGCGACGTGAAGACCGGCCTGCCGGGTCCCTTGGATATCGCGGAGCCCGGGAAGGTCGCGGACGCGACCGCGAAGCTCGGCCTGAAGCACGTCGTCGTGACGTCCGTCGATCGCGACGACCTGCCGGACGGCGGCGCGGCGCACTTTGCTAGAACGATCCGCGCGATCCGGCGCGCGAGTCCCGGCACGACCATCGAAGTGCTGACGCCGGATTTCCTGCGCAAGGACGGCGCGCTCGAGATCGTGGTTAAGGCGAAGCCCGACGTCTTCAACCACAATCTGGAGACGGTGCCGTCGCTGTACCTGACCGTGCGGCCGGGCGCGCGTTACTTCCACTCGATCCGGCTATTGCAGCGCGCGAAAGAACTCGATCCGACGATCTTCACCAAGTCCGGCATCATGGTCGGGCTTGGCGAGGAGCGGAACGAAGTCTTGCAGGTGATGGACGACCTGCGCTCGGCGGGCGTCGATTTCCTCACCATCGGCCAGTATCTCCAGCCGTCGCGCAAGCATCATGAGATCGTGCGCTACGCGACGCCCGACGAGTTCGAGGCGCACAAGTCCGTGGCCTATGCCAAGGGATTTTTGATGGTCGCCTCGTCGCCGCTCACGCGCTCGTCGCATCACGCCGGCGAAGATTTCACGCGCCTCAAGGCCGCGCGCGAGGCGTCGAGTCATGGCTGAGCGGGCCGCGCTCGCGGCGCTGTTGTTCGCCGTCCTCTTTATTTCTCCCGCCATGGCGCAGCAGAAGACGAAGGTCGCGGCCACACCGAGCTGTGAATCCGGCTTCGCCGAGCGCGGCTATCCGCACGGATCGGATTTGAACTTCCGCTGCCGCACCCGCGTGATCGATTGCCCCGAGAAGCGGGGGCACGACGCCAGGATTGCTCTCGAACCGAGTTTTGAGACGGCGCGCGGGCTCCAGTTCGGCTACCGGTGCGAATACACCGGCAAGGAGCGTTGAAGTCTTGCCGAGGTTCGGAACGACGCGGCGCGTGCGGCACCGGGCGGCGGACATGTTCGCTCTCGTGGCCGACGTCGAGCAATATCCGGCTTTCGTTCCGCTGTGCGAGCGTCTGGTTGTGAAGAAGCGCGAGGGATTCGGCGAAGGTCACGCCGTGCTCGTTGCCGACATGACCGTGGCCTACAAGATCTTCCGCGAGACGTTCACGAGCCGGGTCCGGCTCGACAAGCCGGCGCTTGCTATTTTTGTCGAGTATCTCGACGGCCCGTTCAGCTCGCTGGAGAACCGCTGGCGCTTCGCGCCGACGGGCGAAACGACCTGCGATGTTGAGTTTTTCATCGACTACGAGCTCCGCTCGCGCGCGCTCGGCGTAATGATGGGGAGCGTGTTTGAGACGGCCTTTAAGCGCTTCGCGGTAGCGTTCGAGAAACGGGCGGATGAAATCTACGGCGCGCCCAAAGCGGCGGGCGCTTAGCCCGCGTCCAGCAAATCGTTCACGAGCTTGAACGCCGCCAGCACGGAGCGCCGGCGCACCTCGCTTCGTCCAAGGTCGCCAAACCGCTCCTCCCGATGCAGCGTCTTGCGGCCGCGGCGAGCGGCGGCGAAATGCACGAGGCCGACGGGTTTTCCGTCGCTGCCGCCGTCCGGCCCCGCAATGCCGGTCACGGCGATCGCGACTTCGGCTTTTGAATTGCTGAGCGCACCCTCCGCCATCGCGCGTGCGGTCTGCTCACTGACTGCTCCGTGCATCTTGAGGGTCTCGGCGGGAACGCCGAGGTCGGCCTGCTTCGCCTCGTTCGAGTAGGTAACGTATCCACGTTCTAGGGTGAAGGAAGCGCGCGGGAGCTCTGTGATGGCGGCGGAGATCAATCCGCCGGTACAGGACTCAGCAGTGACGAGGGAGAGCTTTCCTTCCAGCAAACGCCCGTGCAGGGCCTTGGCCATCCGCGCGACTTCGTCCTGATCCATCAGTCGCTCCAGGGCAGGCGGACGGTCGCGGACGCCATGGCCGCGATGCCTTCGCCGCGGCCGAGGAAGCCAAGCCGTTCGGTCGTCGTCGCTTTCAGGCTGACACGGCCGACGTCAATTCCAGCGATGGCTGCAATGTTCCTGCGCATCGCTTCCGCATGGGGTGCGATCTTTGGCGCCTCGCAAAGAATCGTTGCGTCGAGATGCGCGATACGTCCGCCGCGCGCCGCGACGAGTTGTACGGCGTGTTTCAGGAACTGGTCGGATGCAGCGTCGTGCCACCGGGGATCGGACGGCGGGAAGTGATGACCGATGTCGCCGGCGGAGATGGTGCCGAGAATGGCGTCCGTGATTGCGTGCAGCAGGACATCGGCGTCAGAATGGCCGACGAGCTCACGCGAATGCGCGATGCGGACACCACCGAGTACAACGTGATCGCCAGGGCCGAACGCGTGGACATCGAAGCCGTTGGCGGAACGGACATCGCTGAGCAACTGCGCGTCCATGGCTTGCGCGCGGAGAAAATCATCGGCCGTGGTCAATTTGAAGTTGCCGGCTTCGCCTTCGAACGTCGTTACGGTCATGCCGGCCCATTCGGCGAGCGCGGCGTCATCAGCGAAATAGTTGTGATCGGCGGCGGCAGCGCGGCGATGCGCGTCAAGGATCGGCTGAAACGAAAATGCCTGAGGCGTCTGAATACTGCGGAGCGCGGACCGATCTAGGGTGTCGGTCACTCGCCCGCTATGATCGACGCGCTTGATTGTGTCGGCGACAGGCAGGGCCGGTGTGGTGGCGCCGTGCGCGGCCACTGTATCGATTGCGCGATCGATCAGGGCGGCAGACGCAAATGGGCGGGCGGCGTCGTGGATCAGTACAAACTCCGGTGCCTTGGATGCGAGCGACTCAAGGCCCGCAAGGACGGAGGCCTGGCGCGTCGCGCCGCCGGCGACGGACTTTTGTAGATTGGGGAGACCTGACGCCGCTTCGTCGAGCTGCGATTTATATGCCGGGTCGATGACGGGCTGCACCGCAGCCACTCGGGGGTGCGCGGCAAACAGGCGCAGCGAACGGCGGAGAACGGACTCCCCACCAATGGTTCGAAACTGCTTCGGAGCCCCCAAACCGGCGCGGGAGCCGGTTCCGGCTGCCAAAACAATCGCCGCGACCCTCATTCCCGCTCCCAAACGCCTGATTTCCGGTCCATTTAGCCCGATTGGTGCTCGGGCCAGCAGGTCAGCTTTAGCCCATTTTTGGTTGTGGGTGTGTCCTTCGCAACGCACAAATGATCTTGCCGATTTTCGAAGGTTGACTAAGATGTGGGCACTTTGAGGGATGGCCTAATTTATGGGCAACGGCTAATGCCTGATTCCACTGAGCTTTTGACCGTCGGCCCGCACCGGTTGCCGAACCGGGCCTTGCTGGCGCCGATGGCGGGCATCACGGACTTGCCGTTCCGGCGCATGGTCGCGCGCTACGGGGCCGGGCTCGTCGTTTCCGAGATGATTGCGGGCGAACAGCTCGCGGAGGGTGATCCCGCCGCGATGCTGCGTGCGGAAGGCGAGGGCGTTGGCTTGCGCGTTGTGCAGCTCGCCGGTTGCGAGGCGCGCTGGCTGGCAGAGGGAGCGCGGATCGCCGAGGCGGCGGGCGCCGACATCATCGACATCAACATGGGCTGTCCCGCCAAGCAGGTCACGAATGGCCAGCAGGCGGGTGCGGCGCTTCTGCGCGATCTCGATCATGCGGTTCGTTTGATCGAAGCGACGACCGCTGCCGTGTGCGTGCCGGTGACGCTCAAGATGCGGCTCGGCTGGGACGAGCATTCGATTGTCGCGCCGGAACTTGCGCGGCGGGCGGAAGCGGCGGGCGTTGCGATGGTCACCGTGCATGGCCGCACGCGCGCGCAGTTCTATCAGGGGAGCGCCGAGTGGCGCGCGATCGCGCGCGTGAAGGACGCAGTCTCTATTCCTGTTGTCGCCAATGGCGACCTGACGAATTTTTCCGATGCGGATGCGATGTTGTCTGTGTCCGGCGCCGATGCGGTGATGATCGGGCGCGCTGCGCGTGGCCGGCCGTGGTTTCCGGGACAGATTGGGGCGTATCTTGCGACTGGGAAAACTCCAGTTGATCCATCGCTCGCCGAACAGCGCGATGTCCTGCTGGAACTTTACGAGGCGTGGCTGCATCACTCCGGGCGGGTGCGCGGTATGCGTGAAGCCCGCAAGCATGTGGGCTGGGCGCTTGAAGCAGCGGCCGCCTCTCTTGGACGGACGGCCGCCTGGGCGAAGGGTTGGCGGGCTGCATTGCTTTCGGAGAACGATCCCGCCCTCGTCCTGCGCGGTATCAGCGACGCCTTCGACGACCTCGGCTGGAGGTCGGCAGCATGACGCTCGCTCGCGTGGAAAAGAGCGCGTCTTCCGGCGGCGGCATGGCCGATGCCGTGCTTAATTCTTTGCCCCACCCGGTCATCACTGTCGGCCCCGATGGCCACGTGGTCGACGCGAACGCTGCTGCCGAGGATTTTTTCCAGGTCGGCGCGCCTGTCATGCGGCGGCATCGGCTGAAGGAGTTTGTGCCCTTTGGCAGTCCGTTGCTGACCGTTATCGATCAGGTCCGCGCGCGCGGAGCGGCTGTCAACGAGTACCGCGTCGATCTCGGCACGCCGAAGAACGGCGGCGAGCGCGTCGTCGATCTTCTGGTCGCGCCGATGCAGGAACGTCACGGACATGTGGTGGTCGTGCTGCAGGAGCGCTCGCGCGCCGATAAGATCGACCGGCAATTGACGCATCGCGGCGCGGCCCGTTCGGTGTCGGCACTGGCCGCGATGCTGGCGCATGAAATCAAGAACCCGCTCTCGGGCATTCGAGGAGCCGCGCAACTTCTTGAGCAGTCGGCGGATGACGACGACCGAACGCTGACTCGACTGATCTGCGACGAGGCCGACCGGATCGTAAAGCTCGTGGACCGGATGGAAATCTTCTCCGACGAACGGCCCGTTGAGCGCGAAGCCGTCAACATCCACGCCGTGCTGGAGCATGTGAAGCGGATCGCGATCTCGGGTTTTGCCCGTTACATCCGTATTGTCGAGGAATACGACCCGTCGCTGCCGCCGGTTTATGCAAACCGCGACCAACTTGTGCAGGTCTTCCTAAACCTGGTGAAGAACGCAGCAGAGTCGATCGGGGACACGACCGATGGGGAGATCGTTTTTTCGACGGCGTTTCGGCCGGGCGTGCGCCTGACCGCGCCGGGGACCAACACGCGCGTCAGTCTTCCGCTCGAGTTTTGCGTGCGGGACAACGGGCCGGGCGTCCCTGAAGACCTCGTCCCTTATCTCTTTGATCCCTTCGTCACCACCAAGACGACGGGAAGTGGCCTCGGTCTTGCAATGGTTGCCAAAATAGTAGGCGACCACGGAGGGATCGTGGAGTGCGACGGCCAACCGAAGCGCACCACGTTTCGAGTCCTGATGCCCATGTACAACGAAGCCGGCGCTGAGCCGGCGAATACAGCCTGAGGTCCGCGCATGCCGACCGGTAGCATTCTGGTCGCCGACGACGACGCAGCGATCCGCACGGTGCTCAACCAGGCGCTGTCGCGCGCTGGCTATGAGGTTCGTTCGTGCGGGAACGCCGCCACCTTGTGGCGGTGGGTGAGTCATGGGGACGGCGATCTCGTTATCACCGATGTCGTGATGCCTGACGAGAACGCCTTTGATCTGCTGCCGCGGATCAAGAAGGCGAGGCCGGAACTGCCGGTCATCGTCATGAGCGCGCAGAACACGTTCATGACGGCCGTGCGGGCTTCGGAGCGGGGCGCCTATGAATATCTGCCGAAGCCCTTCGACCTGAAGGAACTGATCGCGATCGTCGGTCGCGCCTTGAGCGATCCCAAACGCAGCACGCAGGCAACGCCGAAGACCGAGGAGGTTGATTCAACCATTCCGCTCGTCGGCCGCTCGCCGGCGATGCAGGAAATCTATCGCGTGCTCGCCCGCCTGATGCAGACCGATCTCACGGTTATGATCGCGGGTGAGTCCGGCACCGGCAAGGAGCTGGTCGCACGCGCACTGCACGACTACGGCAAGCGTCGTAGTGGGCCGTTCGTGCCGATCAATATGGCGGCGATCCCGCGCGACCTGATTGAGGCCGAATTGTTCGGCCACGAGAAAGGCGCCTTCACCGGCGCCAACACCCGCAACCCTGGCCGTTTCGAGCAGGCCGAAGGCGGAACGCTGTTCCTCGACGAGATCGGCGACATGCCGATGGAGGCGCAGACGCGGTTGCTCCGGGTGCTGCAGCAAGGCGAATATACGACGGTTGGCGGACGGACGCCCATTCGCTCCGACGTGCGCATTGTCGCCGCGTCGAACAAAGATCTACGCATTCTGATTCAGCAGGGACTATTCCGGGAAGATCTGTTCTTCCGGCTGAATGTTGTGCCGCTGCGTCTCCCGCCGCTTCGAGAACGCTCGGAAGATGTGCCCGATCTGGCCCGGCATTTTTTCTCGCTCGTTGAGCGCGAGGGTCTTCCGCACAAGCAACTCGATCCGGCGGCACTCGAGCGTCTAAAGAGGTATCGCTGGCCGGGCAACGTGCGTGAACTTGAAAATCTCGTCCGCAGGCTGTCTGCGCTCTATCCGCAGGAAGTGATCGGTGCTTCGATTATCGACGCGGAGCTTACCGAGCCGGCGGTGACGGTGCTGTCGGAGAGCCTCGCGGAAGACAGTCTCGGGGCGTCGGTTGAGCGGCACCTCGCGCGGTACTTCACCGGCTTCGGTGACGGCCTGCCGCCGCCCGGGCTCTATCACCGCATTCTTAAAGAGGTAGAGACGCCGCTCGTGTCCGCCGTTCTGGCGGCGACCAGAGGCAATCAGATCAAGGCGGCCGAACTTCTGGGCGTGAACCGCAATACGCTCCGGAAGAAGATCCGGGACCTCGACGTCCAGGTCCTCCGGGGTGGCCGATAAGGGTCTTTTTCGCCCAATAAACCGGGCTTGCGCTTCCTGTCACATTTTTGCACCAGTGTTGTCGCACGGCATCATGACGCCGTGGCGATGACACGGGCAAAGGGGCAGCTTTCTTGGCGAGCACGTTGACGGAGTCTGGAAGCAAAACCGGCCAGGGAGCTGCGTCGGCGCCATTCCCGCGCCCGCCGCGGTCGTGGACGTCCTGGTTCGCGCCCACGGCCGTCGTCGTTGCGCTGCTCTCCGCGCTCCTCACATTTCTCGTCCTGACCGGCCTCACGCCGATTGCGCCGACGCACGAAGTCGTCGTGTCAGTGCTGTTGGCCAATACGGTCATCTCCGCCGTTTTGATCGCGGTGCTGGCGTGGGAGTTTTTCGGCTTGCTCCGCGCTAAGCGCCGCGGCCGTGCTGGTGCGCGGCTGCATGTGCGGATCGCGCTTCTTTTCGGTGTCGTTGCGGTCGTGCCGGCAATTCTGGTTGCCGTGATTGCGTCGATCACACTCGACCGCGGACTCGATCGCTGGTTCTCCGACCGTACCCGCACGATGCTGGCGAACGCGGTGAACATCGCGCAAGCCTATGTACGCGATTATTCGTTTGCCACGCGCAGCGATCTTGAGAATTTGGCGAACGATCTTTCACGACTCAAGCCTTTGTTCGATGAGAACCGGGACCGTTTCCGTCAAATTCTAAGCGGTCAGGCAGCGGTTCGAGGCATTCCCGCCGCGATGATGGTGCGCGGCGACCACACGCTCATAGAGCGCGCCGAGATTAATATCGGACGCGAGTTCGTCATTCCACCGACGCTTGATCTCCGCCGCGCGACGGCGAAAGAGCCAATCCTTTCCCTGGCAGAGAGCGGCGACTATCTGCACGCCGTTACGCCGATTCAGGGATATGAGGATACGTATCTTTACATGGTGCGGCCGGTCGATCCGCGCGTGTTGCGCTACCTGCAGCAGACGCAGGAAAGTGTTATCGAGTATCAGGGTTTTGAGGCGCGGCGTTTCGGCGTTCAAGTGGCGTTTGCGCTCATGTACGGCGTGATCGCGCTCATTTTGCTGTTGTCCGCCGTCTGGCTCGGCCTGAACTTTTCGAACGGTCTCGTCGCGCCGATCCGGCGATTGATTACGGCGGCCGATCTCGTCGCCTCCGGCAATCTGTTTGTGCAGGTCCCGGTTCGCCGGAGCGAGGGCGACCTTGCGAGCCTCGGCGAGAGCTTCAATTCGATGACGCAGGAGTTGCGGTCGCAGCGGGACGACATCATCCGCGCGCGCGACCAGATCGATGCACGTCGCCGTTTCACCGAGGCTGTGTTGGCCGGCGTTGGCGCGGGCGTGATCGGTCTTAATCCGGAGGGACGGATTACGATCCTGAATCGCTCCGCCGAACGGCTGCTTGGGCAAGCGGTGGATGCCGTTATTGGCACGCCGGTCGAAGAAGTTGTGCCGGAAATTGGGCAGCTGATGGAGCAGGCGAAGAGTGGAATTTTACGGGCGCAAGGTACCGTCACGCTGACGCGCGGAGGCCGCGAGCGGACAATCAATGTGCGGGTCACGACGGAGGCGTCGCCGGAGGCTGAGCACGGCTATGTCATCACGCTCGATGACATCACGGAGCTTGTGTCCGCGCAGCGCACGTCGGCCTGGGCCGATGTGGCGCGACGCATTGCGCATGAGATCAAGAACCCGCTGACGCCGATTCAGCTTTCGGCGGAACGACTGCGCCGCAAATTCGGCAAGAACGTCATCGAGGATCGTGACGTTTTCGAGCAATGCACCGACACGATTATTCGTCAGGTCGGCGACATTGGCCGCATGGTGGACGAATTCTCCTCTTTCGCGCGTATGCCTAAACCCGTTGTCGAGTCGCAGGATCTTGCGGAGACGGTTCGGCAGGCCGTCTTCCTCATGCGGGTCGGCAATCCGGACGTTGCGTTTGAGACAGATATGCCGCAGGGACCGATGCTTGCACAATTCGACCGGCGGCTGGTCTCGCAGGCCTTGACCAATCTTCTCAAGAACTCGGTCGAAGCGATCAGCGGCGTGACGGCGGAGCAGCGCGGACAGGGCAGGGTGCTGACGCGGCTGTCGCTCGCGGGCGAGTTCGCTGTGATCGAGATCACAGACAATGGAGCGGGCTTGCCCAAGGAAAACAGGGATCGGTTGTTCGAACCGTATGTGACAACGCGTGAGAAGGGGACGGGACTTGGTCTGGCGATCGTCTCCAAGATTTTTGAGGACCATGGTGGTCACATCGAACTTCAAGATGCTCCGCCGGCATTCGACGGCGGGCGTGGGGCGTTGATCCGCGCAACATTGTTGTTGAAGCAAAAGGCGACGGCGGCGCGCGAAGCGGCGTCCGGTGGCGTTACAGGTTGATTGAATGGCGACCGATATTCTGATTGTCGATGACGAGGCGGACATCCGGGAGCTCGTAGCGGGCATCCTGGAGGATGAAGGCTATTCGGTGCGTACCGCCAAAGATGCGGAGGACGCGCTGACGGCGATTGCGGCGCGGCGACCGAACCTGCTGCTGCTCGATATTTGGCTCGAGGGAAGCCGCCTGGATGGGCTGGCATTGCTCGACGTCGTCAAAGGGCAGCATGCCGACCTGCCTGTCGTCATGATCTCGGGGCACGGCACGATTGAGACGGCCGTGGCCGCAATCAAACGCGGGGCTTACGACTTCATTGAGAAGCCGTTCAACGCGGACCGCCTGGTGCTGGTCGCGAACAGGGCACTTGAGACGCTGCGCCTGCGCCGTGAAGTCAAGAGCCTAAAGCAGATGGCGCATGCGCAGGCTTTGATCGGCTCTTCGGCGCCGATGAACCAACTTCGCCAGGCGATTCAGCGCGTGGCGCCAACGAACTCCAGAATTTTGATTGTCGGACCGTCGGGGGCCGGCAAGGAACTATGCGCCCGCATGATCCATGCGAGTTCGGCGCGCGCCGACGGTCCGTTCGTTGTGCTGAACGCCGCGGCGATTACGCCCGAGCGCATGGAGCAGGAGCTGTTTGGCGTGGAAGCGAACGGCTCAGCCGGCAAGGTAGGCGCGCTCGAGGAAGCCGACGGCGGTACGCTCTTCCTCGACGAGATTGCCGATATGCCGATGGAGACGCAGACTCGCATTCTGCGCGTCTTGACCGAACAGAGCTTCTTGCGGGCCGGCGGCAACAGCAAAGTGAACGTCGACGTGCGCGTAATTTCGTCGACGGGCCGCAACCTTGAGGCAGAGGTTGCCGCGGGCCGTCTACGGCAGGATCTCTATCACCGGCTTAGCGTTGTGCCGATCCGCGTGCCGCCGCTTTCGGAGCGTCGTGAGGACATCAGCGAGCTTGTCGAGCATTTTCTCGACCATATCTCGGCAACAACGGGTTTGCCGCGCAGAAAGATCGGCGAGGACGCGCTCGCGGTTCTTCAGTCTCACGACTGGCCCGGCAACATCCGGCAGCTCCGCAACAACGTCGAGCGGCTGCTGATCCTCGCTGGTGGCGATGCCGAGGCAATCGTTACGGCCGCGATGCTTCCGCCGGATGTCGGCTCGCTGGTTCCCAACATGCCGAATGGGGCGGGGGGCGAGCACCTGATGAGTCTTCCGTTGCGTGAGGCGCGTGAGTTGTTCGAGCGCGAGTATCTCGTGGCGCAGATCAGCCGTTTCGGCGGCAACATTTCGCGCACCGCCGAATTTGTCGGCATGGAACGCTCGGCGCTTCATCGCAAGCTTAAGGCGTTGGGTATCGAGGATCGCCCTCGTTAATTTCAGGTCACGCGATGTCCCGTGTCGCTTATGTCAATGGCCGATACGTTCCGCATGGGCGCGCCTGCGTGCATATCGAGGACCGCGGTTATCAATTCTCCGACGGCGTGTACGAGGTCTGTGAAGTGCGCGGCGGAATGCTCGTGGACGAGCGGCGACACCTGGAGCGGCTCGCGCGCTCATTGAAAGAGTTGCGGCTGGAATCACCGATGCCGCTTTCTTCGATGCGAATTGTGTTGCGCGAGACCGTCGCGCGCAACCGTGTGCGGGACGGGATTGTCTATCTTCAGGTGACGCGCGGCGTGGCGCGGCGAGATCATGCGTTTCCGCCGGCCGGAACGAAACCCGCATTCGTCGTCACTGCCCGGTCGATGGATCGTGCAAAGCAGGACGTGGCGGCGGCGGGCGGAGTCTCGGTCATCACCGTTCCCGACAATCGCTGGGAGCGGGTGGATATCAAGACAGTATCCCTCCTGCCCAACGTCATGGCTCGGCAGGCGGCAAGAGAGCAGGGCGCGCGCGAAGCATGGTTCGTTGACGGCGATGGCAGGGTCACCGAAGGGAGTTCTAGCAACGCCTGGATCGTGACGAAGCAGGGCTCAATCGTTACCCGGCCTGCCGAGCGGGGAATCCTGAAAGGCATCACGCGGACGGTCGTGCTTGATGTGGCGGCCAAGCAAGGGCTGCGTGTCGAGGAACGGCCGTTCAGTGTCGAGGAAGCTCAGGCAGCGGCGGAGGCGTTCCTGACGGCTGCAAGCCAGATCGTGATGCCGGTTATTGCCGTAAATGGCCGTCGCATCGGCGACGGGAAGCCCGGTCCCGTGGCGCGCGAACTTCGCGCGAGATTTCACAAAATCGCGGAAATCACGCTGTAGTCGGCCGTCCATTGCACAGAAGAATGGCTTGCGTCTCACGTTCTGCCGCCATTTAATATGCGGGTTCCCACGGTATGGGCCGTGCAGGAGCTCGCTCCTCGTGACGAGAGCGGAATAAAAATCGCTTGGCCGAAAAAAAAAGGAATAAGGCAATGGCGGCAGAACGAGCCCAGAATCTCCAAGACACGTTTCTCAATTACGTTCGTAAGAACAAAACCCCGCTCACGATATTCCTCGTCAACGGTGTGAAGTTGCAGGGCGTCGTGACCTGGTTCGATAATTTTTGCGTCCTGTTGCGGCGGGACGGACACTCGCAGCTTGTCTACAAGCATGCGATTTCGACCGTCATGCCGGGTAATCCCATCCAGTTGTTCGAGCCGGCCGACGAAGCGGCCGGCGCCGATAAAGCCTAGTTGAAACCGCGCCGCGTATCGAAGGGCGACAAAACCGGTACGGCAGGCGGGCCTTCTGGCTCGCCTGCGAGGGCTGTTGTCGTCATGCCGCATATCAAGCGGCGGGCCGGCGAAGGTGCGCGTTCGCCCGAGGCACGGCTCGATGAAGCTGCGGGGCTTGCACGCGCGATCGATCTTGAAGTCGCGTATAGCGGCGTCGTCCCCGTGGGCTCGGTTAATCCGGCGACGCTTCTGGGCAAAGGCAAGGTTGAGGAGATCGCGGGCATCGTGCGTGCCGAGGACGCGGGACTCGTCTTCGTCGATCACGCGCTGTCGCCGGTGCAGCAGCGAAACCTTGAGAAGGCCTGGAAGGCGAAGGTCCTCGACCGTACGGGCCTTATTCTTGAAATCTTCGGCGAGCGGGCGCGGACGCGAGAGGGCGCGCTGCAAGTCGAACTGGCTCATCTCAACTATCAGCGCAGCCGTCTTGTTCGTTCCTGGACGCATCTGGAGCGGCAGCGCGGCGGTTTTGGCTTCCTCGGAGGTCCCGGCGAAACTCAGATTGAGGCCGACCGGCGCATGATCGCCCAGCGGATCAAGAAAATCGAGCGCGAGCTGGACGGCGTTGTTCGAACGCGCGAGCTGCACCGGCGAGACCGCCGGCGCGTTCCTTATCCCATCGTGGCGCTTGTCGGATACACGAACGCGGGAAAGTCGACGTTGTTCAATCTCCTGACATCGGCATCCGTCATGGCGGAGGATTTATTGTTCGCGACCCTAGACCCGACGCTGCGGGCCGCGAAACTCCCGCATGGCGCCAGGGTGATTTTCTCCGACACCGTAGGTTTCATATCCGAATTGCCGACGATGCTAATCGCAGCGTTCCGCGCCACGCTTGAAGAAGTGATCGAGGCTGACGTGATCCTGCATGTGCGCGACGTCGCGCATGAAGATGGCGAGGCGCAGGCGGGAGACGTAAAGCGAATTCTGCGCGATCTCGAGATTGACCCGGACGATCACCGGAAGATCGTCGAAGTGTGGAACAAGATCGATCTTCTCGATGCTGAAGGTCGCGCGCAGGCGGAGAATGTCGCGGCGCGAAGGCCAACAGAAGAGAGGCCGATCCTGGTTTCGGCCACGACGGGAGAGGGGATCGAGGGCCTGCTCGACTCCGTTGAAGACCGCGTCGTTTTTGGCCGGCCGACCTTGCAGCTGGAAATCGACCCCGCGGATGGCGCGGGTCTGAGCTGGCTGCACCGCCAAACGGAAGTGTTGTCGCGCGAACTGGCCGAGAATGGAAAGCTCGCAGTGACGGTACGCGTCGACCCGAGCCGGGTCGATGAAGTCAGGCGCCGCTTTCAAACGGCGGCGTGAGCGCGACCGTTAACCCACACGCTGGTTAACGCGCACGTTCGCGCCGCTTGACCGCGATCCAGAGTTCTTCCATTTCTTCCAGGCTGGCGTCGGCCGGTATTCGGCCCTTGGTGCTGAGCGCGTCCTCGATCGATTGAAATCTTCGCTCAAATTTTATGCTTGCGGCGCGGAGCGCGCTTTCGGCGTCGACCTTGGCGTGACGCGCAAGATTCACGGCGGCGAACAGTAAATCGCCGATCTCTTCGGCGGCGGCATCGGGATCGTCGAGCACGGGTTCGATCTCGGCCGCCTCTTCGGCAATTTTAGCCAAGACATCGCGCGCGCTGTTCCAGTCGAAGCCGACCTTCGCGGCCTTCTCCTGCAGTTTTTGCGCGCGCATCAGCGCCGGCATTCCCACAGGCACTCCGCTCAATGCTCGTTGCTCGCCACTGTCGCCACGCGCGGCGCGCTCTCTGGTCTTGATCTCATGCCAAAGCTCCTTGACCTGATCCGGCGTTTGCCGTCCGGCTTCGCCGAAGACGTGCGGATGACGCCTGATGAGTTTCTCCGTGATCTTCAGGACGACGTCGCCAAATTCGAAGCGGCCTTGCTCCTGAGCCATCCGGGCGTGGAAGACGACCTGAAGCAGCAGATCGCCGAGTTCATCCGGCAGCCCGACGTCCAGATCGTCACGCGCGATCGCGTCCGCGACTTCTAACGCTTCCTCGACGGTATATGGCGCGATTGTCTCGAACGTCTGCTCAAGGTCCCATGGGCAGCCGGTCGCTGGCGTACGCAGCCGCGCCATGATGTCGATCAGGCGCTCGATGTCTTTGGATGGCTGCATGGGAGGTCCTTGGCCACTCGTGGTCAGCGCTCATAGCAGAGCCGGGCGGTTCTGCTATGCCGGCCCCAGGACGCATGCCTTCCAAGGCTAATTCGCAGAAGACATATTATGGAATATGATGACCTGACCCCATGTGTCCGGCCTTTCTTTTGGCAGCCATCCCTCAGGCGCTTGCTGTGAATGATTTGCCGCGTGTCGTGGAGCTATGCGGCGGCGTTTAAAATTTGAGGCATTCGGTCCCGGGCTTTTTAAGAAACGGCTGACAGTTTCCGTTCCGACCAATCGGGGCCACGGTCAGGGACGAAATCGCGCGATGGCGATGGATATGGTGCATGGGCGCGGCGTGCGGCTGCGCTGGTTGATGGCGATGGTCGTGCTGCTCGCGGCACTTCCGATCTTCGCCTTGCATCTTCTACGGCTCCAGAATGAAAGCGACGCGGCGGTTATGCGTGCGTATGAGGCTGCTGCCGGCCTGGCTGCCAGTGGCGCCGCGGCGCATGAACGGGTCGCCGAGCAGACGCAGCAATTGCTAGAGATTCTCGCACAACTGCCGGCGGTGCGGACAGCCTCCCTGCCCGAGTGCGAAAGCACCTTGCGGGCTATCCGGGAGACGCGCGGGTGGATGACCGGAATTTTCGTCACCGGGCCGAATGGGCAGGGCCTATGTGGCGATACGCCGGCCGTACGTACACTTGATCTGAGTGATCGCCGCTACTTTCGAGCGGCACAGAGCAGCGGAAAATTCCGTGTCAGCGACGTAGTCATCGGTCGCGTGTCCGGCGTGCCGATTGTGGTCGCGGTGCTCCCGATTCTGAATTCACGCGGTGACGTCGTGGCGGCGGTCGGCGCCGGGATCAACCTCGGCTGGATTACGCAGGTGGCAGCGGAAGCGAGTTCAAAATTTGGCGGGTTGCTCATCGCATATGATGGGGCTGGACGGCTCGTCGCGTATCAGCCGCGCTCAGTCAGCGGCGTGGCGCTCGAACTGCTGGAAAGCTCGCCGGCCATCCAGTCGATCACCGGAGAGAAGCGCACGACATTCGAGGCCACGGATCCGGATGGCGTCGAGCGTCTGTTCAGCGTTTCGCACCTTAACGAGTCGAGCCTGAGCGTGGCGATCGGTCTCGATCGAGCGCAAATTCTTCGGCCGATCCAGCGCAGCTTTGAGCGCGCGCTGTTGTTTCTGTTGCTGGTGACGGCTTTATCGATCGGCTTTGCGATTGCCGCCTCGGAATTCGGGTTGATGCGCGGCGTGCGAATCCTCAAGGCGGCGGCGTTGCGGCTTAAGGCCGGCCGCATGGGATTGCGCGTGAAGCTGCCGAACTTCGTCGCGGCGGAGTTGCACGACCTGGCGGCGACCTACAACTCAATGACGGCCGAGTTTGAGCGGTTGGCGTATCTTGATCGTCTGACCGGGTTGCCCAACCGGCGATATCTCGAGCGGCACATGACAAAGCGCGATGGCCGCAAGGGTGAAGTTCCGGCGGCGCGTCATGCGGTGCTGGCGATCGACATTGACGGCTTCAAACCCGTCAATGACACGCATGGCCATGCCGTCGGCGATCGGGTTCTCGCGCTGATCGCGCGCCGGATCGCGTCGGCGATTGATGAACGCGGGCTTTTGTTTCGGGTCGGCGGCGACGAGTTCGTGGCGGTCGTTCCGCTGATGAAGTCGCAAACTCGCGAAGTCGCGCGCGCGATCGGCGAAGAAGTACGGCAGGCGATGCAGCAGTCCATCGAGATGGATGGCCTCATGTTTCCGGTCGCGTGCAGTGTGGGTATCGCGCTGGTACCCGAGGACGCGAACAGCCTTGCCGGTGCGTTGGTGATCGCCGACTCGGCACTCTATGAAGCGAAGCGGACGGGACGAAACCGGGTCGTCGAGCATGCGCCGCCGCTCGTTCCGGTGATCGCCGGCGATGACGGGCGCGTACGGCCATTTGGGCCGTCGCATATGGAACTGGGTTAACGCGCTACGCCGGCAAATCGATGGTCAGGCCGTCGAATGCGGGCTCGACATTGGCGGGCAGCGCCCGACGCAACGTCTCATAGTCGAGATCGGTGTGCAGGTTGGTGAGGATCGCCCGCTTCGGCTTCACTCGCTCAATCCACTCGAGCGCTTGCTCAAGGGAGAAATGGCTCGGATGCGGCTTGTAACGCAGCGCGTCGAGAATCCAGACGTCGAGGGCTTCGAACTGCGAGAGACTCTCATCCGGGATGGCGCTGACATCGCATGAGTAGGCGAGCGCTCCGAAGCGGAAGCCGAGCGTCGTTCCGCTCCCGTGGTTCTGCCGAAACGGCATGGCGGTGACTGCCCCGCCCTCACCTAAGATTGTCACGCTTAGGCCCGCTTCGATCCGATGCTCCGTGACGATCGGCGGGTAGTCGCTGCCGGGCGGCGTTGCGAAACAATACGCAAACTTTTCATGCATCGCGGCGGACGTGATCTTGTCCATGTAGACGTCGACACGCTTGCGCTGATGCAAGACGAGGGGCCGGACGTCGTCGATGCCGTGACTGTGGTCTGCATGATCGTGGGTGTAGAGGATGCCGTCGAGTTTTCCGACGTCCGCAGTCAAGAGTTGCTCGCGGAGGTCAGGCGACGTGTCGACGATCGCGACGGTCTTCCCGGCAGCAGAAATTCGTTCAACAAGCAGAGAGCAGCGGCGGCGGCGGTTTCTGGGATTGTTGGGATCGCACGCGCCCCAGCCTTGGGCAACGCGCGGGACGCCTGCGGAAGAGCCACAGCCTAGAATGGTGAAATGAAGGACCGTGGTCACTTCGGCACTTTGCTGAACAGGCAAAAGAAATTCTCGGTCGTCTGCGCAGCGATTGCGTCGCGCGATATGCCTCGTGTTTCGGCGAGAACGCGCGCCGTCTCTGCGACATAGGCAGGCTCGTTGCGCTTTCCGCGCCATGGACCGGGCGCGAGATACGGCGCGTCGGTTTCGACAAGGAGCCGGTCGGCGGGAAGCTCGGCCGCGATATCGCGCAAGCCTTGGCTGTTCTTGAACGTCAGGATGCCGGAGAACGAAACGTAGCCGCCCAGCGCGACACCGCGTTGTGCGAGGTCGCGACCGCCGGTGAAACAATGCAGGACGAACGGGAAGGCGCCCTTCCCGCTTTCCTCTTCGAGAATGCTTGCGATGTCGTTGTCGGCTTCGCGGGCGTGGATGACGAGCGGAAGACCGGTTTCGCGGGCAGCGGCGATGTGCGTACGAAATCCCTTCTCCTGCGCGTCTCGCGGGCTGTTATCGTAGTGATAGTCGAGTCCGGCCTCGCCGATCGCGACGACCTTCGGGCTCGCTGCAATCTCAACGAGGTCGTTGCAGGTGACATCGGGTTCTTCGGCGGCGTGGTGTGGGTGGGTGCCGACTGAGCAGTAAATTTCGTCAAAACGGCGGGTGATCGCATCGAGCTCGTTGAAGCGGCGGACGCGCGTGCTGATCGTCACCATCCGTCCAATGCCGGCCGCGCGGGCGCGCGCGACGATATCGTCCAGCTCCCTGGTGAAGTCTGGAAAGTCGAGATGGCAGTGGCTATCGACGAGCATCGGCGATCAATGGGCGTGTTTATGGGTGTGAAGATCTGCGCAATGGGCCAGCTCAATCTCCACCGTCGCATGCGTGATCCCGAACCGCTCACGCAGACGGGATTTGATGGCATGAATGGCGCGGGAGGCGTCTCCCTGCTCGCACAGACGCGCATGAAGCGTGATCATCGGGCGCTCTTGCGTGATGGACCAAGCATGAACGTGATGAATGTCGTCGATATCGGGAATATTCTCTTCGAGGTCGGCTTCGATGTCTGCGGGCGCCACGCCCTTGGGTGTTCCCTCCAGCAGAATGTGCGCGGAATCGCGAACCACATTCCACGCGCCATAGAGGACCATGAGTGCGACCAAGATCGAGGCGAGCGGATCGGCAGTGACCCAGCCGGTTGAAAGGATAATGGCGGCCGCGGCGATTGCGCCGACCGAACCAAGCATGTCGGCGAGCACATGCACTGTCGCGGCTCGCATGTTCAGGTTCTCACGGTCCCCACTATGGAGGATCGCAAAGACAATGAGGTTGACGGCAAGCCCCGCGATGGCGACGGCCATCATTGTGCCCCCGAGCACCGGAACAGGCTCGGCGAGTCGCTGGACGGCCTCGTAACAAATGAAGGCGGCGATGGCGAAGAGCGACAGGCCGCTCGAATAGGCAACAAGCACCTGCAGGCGATCGAAGCCGTAGGTGCGTGCGCGATCGGCAGGCCAGCGCGAGAAGCGGAAGGCAAGCCATGCGAGTGACAACGCCGCGAAGTCGGTCAGCATGTGTGCGGCGTCAGCGAGCAGCGCAAGCGAGCCCGAAACAATTCCGCCGATGACTTCGGCGATCATGAAGCCGCCGGTCAGGATGGCGGCGAGCAGCATTTTGCCTTCGTTGCCGTGGCCGTGACTGTGTCCGTGATCGTGCGAATGGGCCATGCCGGCTCCCGGGGCTTATGCGCCCTCTCCGTCCTTTTCCAGGAAGCGCGGAAACACGGGTGCCGGTGCCGGCAACGGCGTTCCGGCCGCGAGCCGCCCCGCTGTCCCGAGAGATTTGAAATCGCGCTGGCCCGCTGGAATTGCAAGCAAATCCAGCAGCTTGGCGGCGCCTTCGGGCACGAAGGGCTGGGTAAGGATCGCGACCTGCCGCGTTACCTCAGCGGTCGTCCAGAGAACGGTAGCCATGCGGGCGGGATCGGTCTTGCGCAGTTCCCACGGTGCGGCAGCGGCAAAGTAGCGGTTCGCATCGGCGACGACCGACCAGATGGCGTTGAGCGCCACATGAATCTGCTGTGTCTTCATCGCCTCGCGGACGAGTGCGAGCATCCCGTCGGCGGACTTGAGGATGGCTGCATCGGCGTCAGCAAGTTTTCCCGCCTCGGGGACTTTGGCGTCGCAATTTTTGGCGCTCATCGTGAGCGAACGCTGGGCCAGATTGCCGAGGTCGTTGGCGAGGTCGGCGTTTGTCCGATTGACGATCGCGTCATGGCTGTAGTTGCCGTCCTGCCCGAACGGCACCTCGCGCAGGAAGAAATAGCGTAGCGCGTCGACGCCATAGGCATCGGCAAGCTGGAAGGGATCGACGACATTGCCGACCGATTTCGACATTTTCTCTCCGCGATTGAAGAGAAAGCCATGGCCGTGAATGCGCCGCGGCGGGGCAATGCCGGCGGACATCAGGAATGCCGGCCAATAGACGGCATGGAAGCGAACGATGTCCTTCCCAATGACGTGCAGGTCCGCGGGCCAGAATTTCCTGAACGCGGCAGCGTTCTCATCGGGGTAGCCAAGGCCGGTGATGTAGTTCGTGAGCGCATCGACCCACACATACATGACGTGCTTCGGCGCGCCGGGAACGGGCACGCCCCAAGTCAGCGTCGTGCGTGAGATCGAAAGATCCTGCAGGCCGGCCTTCACGAAGCTCACCACCTCGTTCCGCCGTGTCTCGGGCAGAATGAAATCGGGATGGTCGGTGTAGTATTTAAGCAGACTGTCCTGATAGGCTGAGAGTTTGAAGAAATAGGTCTGCTCTTCGGTCCATTCGACAGGCGTACCCTGCGGGCCGATGCGCACGCCGTCATTGCCAACGGTTGTTTCACCTTCGGCGTAGAATGCTTCGTCACGGACGGAGTACCAGCCGGCGTAAGTCCCGAGATAGATGTCGCCGGCCTCTTCCATCTTTTGCCAGATCGCCTCGCTCGATTTGTAATGAGCGGGCTCGGTCGTACGGATGAAGCGGTCGTAGGAGACATTCAGGCGGTCGCACATGGCCTGAAAGCGCGGACTATTGCGATCGGCGAGAGCGCGCGGAGCAACGCCCTCCTTCGCGGCCGTTTGAGTCATTTTAAGACCGTGCTCATCAACGCCGGTCATAAAAAAAACTTCGTAGCCATCGAGTCGCTGGAAACGCGCGATAGCATCCGAGGCGATCGCTTCATAAGCGTGACCGATATGCGGCGCGCCGTTCGGGTACGAGATTGCGGTTGTAATATAGTAGCGCGGTTTAGCGGATTGCTTCGTAGCGATCTTTATCTTTGGCGCGATGTTCTGCCTCGCCTCTGATGCGCGCGGTTTCGCTGCCTTCCCCGGCTTCGGGTTCTTTGATGTCCGTGCCTTTTTTGATGCGCGTTTTTTCACCGTCCGTTGGCGCGTCGCGGCGGGACGGCGCTTCGCTTTTGACTTGGCGGGGCGCTTCTTCCGGGCTTTCGATTGCTTGCGGCGCAGCTTGCTCGCCATTCAATGGTCTCCGGGGCGCGTCTTCCGCTATCCGCGGGTCGCCTCGGCGAGATCCGAAAAGACCTGAAACACCATAGGCTTGCGGTCGAGATTGTAGGCTTCGGTCTCGACTGCGGCGCGGCGCACCTTTTCCCATGCCTCTGCAAGGCGTGCAAGGCGTGCTGCCGGTTCGCCGTGTCGAGTGGCGGCGGTCGCGAGCCAATCGCCCACGGTTTCGGCAAAAACCGTCAATTCTTCATTGCCGCGAATGCGATCACTCAATGCATGCAGCCCGTCGCCGTCGACCGCCGGCAGCCGGCCGAGGAGCGACGCGGTCATATCGCGGAGCTCGAGGTTACCGCCGAGCAGAAGTTCGAGTGCGCGGCGGACGCTGCCGCCGCTCGCTGCGGCAGCTTCGGAGATATGTTCGCCGGGCAATTCCGTGCCGCGTGCCGCGATGCCGTTCAGCGCCAGCGCAACGTTCTCGTGCGACAAGGGGCGCAGAAGCAGCCGCCGGCAGCGGGAACGGATTGTCGGCAGGAGCCGTCCCGGCGAGTGCGAGATGATGATGAGCAGCGATCTTGGCGGCGGTTCCTCCAGTACCTTGAGGAGCGCGTTCGCACCCGCGCGGTTCAGTTCGTCGGCGGAGTCGACGATGCAGACTCGATAGCCGCCATAAGCGGACGTTGATCCGAAGAAAGACACCGTGCGACGCACATCTTCAACCCGGATTTCCGAGCGGAGCTTTTTGGTGTCTTCGTTCCAGACGCGCCGGAGAATCAAAAGGTCAGGATGCGCCATCGCTTCGATCTGGCGGCTGACTGGATGGTCGGAGGACACGTCCAGCGATCGGCTGTTCTTGTTGCTGTTGGCCAGCACAAAGCGCGCGAGGCGGTAAGCGAGCGTCGCTTTACCGATCCCCTCGACCCCTCCGATCAGCAGGGCGTGGGGAAAGCGCGAGCTTTGCCAGGCAGTGAGCAGCGAGCGCTCCGCATCGTCGTGACCATAGAGAGATCGTGTTGCCCGCGGATGCGGCGCGCCCTCCAGCCGGTCAGCTTCTTCGACTTCGCTCACAGGCTCGCTCTCGAGGCGGTCGCTTCCCCTGCGGGGCGCAGGAAGCGTTCGGATACCTGCATCCAGATCCGCACGGCAATGGCGTCGGCGCCTGGCGAGCCGTCGACGAGAACACAACGATCCGGCTCTTGCTCGGCAAGGTCGCGATACGCCTCACGCAGCAGGCGATGATATTCGACATGCTCCGCTTCAAATCGATCGACGGCATTACCGCGCTTGGCAACACGGCTCAGTCCAATCTCAGGCGGAACGTCGAGAATGAATGTGAGCTCGGGGAGCGTGTCGCCGACGACCAGCCGCTCAAGCGCGCGAATGAGCCGCTGGTCTACGTTGCCGAGCGTCCCCTGATAGACCCGCGTCGAGTCGATGAAGCGGTCGCAGACCACCCAAGCCCCGCGTTCGAGTGCCGGACGGATGGTCGTGCTCACATGATCGTCGCGTGCGGCGGCGAACATGAAGGTTTCGGCTTCGGGGCCAAGCGGCTTCGCGATGCCACTCAGCAACAGATGACGGATGGCCTCGGCGCCCGGCGACCCGCCGGGTTCGCGTGTCTGAATCACTTCGTGGCCGCGAAGCTTCAGGCGCTCGGCCAGCCGCGTGGCCTGTGTGGACTTGCCCGAGCCCTCACCGCCTTCAAATGTGATGAAACGGCCGCGCTGCCTCATCGTCCGCTCAATTCTTCAGCACCTTGTTGATCCCGCGCCTCACCCAGCCGCCCGTCATTTCCGTGGTGCTGTCGATGGCGCGCTGCACGAGCGATCCTTCTCCGATGTCGGCTGCCGCGTAAAGCGGAACTTCGAGCGCGATATTGTCGCCGCGCATCACGCGCAATCGGGCGATCTGGTCGCCCTTTGCGACGGGCGCGGGTATCGGTCCCTGATAATGCACCCGCGCAACGAACTTGTCGCCGCCCCCACGCGGACTCAGGAGGTGGATTTCGCCCTTACCAACAACCGGTACATATCGGCTGTCACCGCCGAATACGCGGACCTGTGCGATTTGAACGCCTGTCGAGAAGAGCTTTCGCGACTCAAAGTTGCGGAAGCCCCATTCCAGCAGACGTTTTGCATCATTGGCGCGATCCTTCGCCGTTTCCGCGCCGTGAACGACGACGATCAGGCGCTGGCCGTCCTGCACGGCGGAGCCGACGAGGCCGTAGCCCGACTCTTTGATGTAACCCGTCTTCAGGCCATCGGCGCCGATGCTCATTTCGAGCAAAGGATTCCGGTTCGCCTGACGGATTTTATTCCAGGTGAAATCCGGCTGGCCGTAGTATTTATAGAATTCGGGATAGGCGCGGATCAGATGCGAAGCGAGTTTTGCAAGGTCGCGCATCGAGATGGCCTGGTTCGGGGCCGGCAGGCCGGTTGAGTTGCGGAAGTGCGCGGATCGCAAGCCGAGCTCTTTCGCCCGTGCGGTCATCATGCGCGCGAAGAGATCTTCACTGCCGGCGATCGCTTCGGCGAAAACGATGCATGCGTCATTGCCCGACTGAACGACGACGCCCTGGATCAGATCGACGACGGGAATGCGGCTGTGAACCGGCGCGAACATCGTTGAGCCGCCCGCCGGCGCGCCGCCCCGGCGCCACGCGTCGACGCTGACGACGAGTTCTTCGTCGAGTTTGAGTTCGCCGCTTTTGATTTCGCTGAAGACGATCTCCATCGTCATCAGCTTGGCAAGACTTGCAGGCGGCCACGGGTCGTCGGCACTCTTCTCGAAGAGAACCGTGCCGCTCTCGTGGTCGATGAGAACGGCGTGCGACGCGTTGATCTGAAAATTCGGCGTGAACTGAGCGTGTGCGGTCGCGGTCCATCCGGCTGCGAGCGCAATGGGCACCATCAGCGCGACCGTGCGAAGGTGCCGGAGGGTTGGGAATCTTGCCCGCATGTTCTTGCTCCGCACCCCCGCCCCAATCCCATAGCAAGGGGCCTTACACGGGATCAATGCCCGCTTGTGCAGAAGTCAGAGGGCAAATTCAGTAGAGGCCGCGGCCACTTCCGACAGCCGGCGATAGTGCGCTGGCCGGGATGAAGCGCGACTCGCCGGACGGGGCCGGGCGGCGCTCATATTGCGAGATAGTAGCGACCTGGGTCGGGCTGTTTGGCACCGCTTGCACCGGCGAAGCCGGATAGCGCCCCAGCTCGAAGGGGCGAACCGTAGGCGTCGGCACATCCGCCATACGGCGCGAAGGCAACGGCTCCTGCGACACGGGCACAAACGGGCCGCCCGCTGAGGCCAGCATTACATTCGACGGCGCCGGCGCGGGTTGTCCGTCATGGCGCAGCGTTGCCATCAGCTTGCGGTCGTCGGAGCCATCGAGCGAGGCGCGGCCGATATACTCGACGCGCACGCGCGCGAGCCCGTTGCCGCTGAAGCCGAGGACGTCGGCGGTACGTTTGGAGAGATCGATCAGGCGATTGTCCTTGAACGGACCGCGGTCGTTCACGCGCACGATGACCGAGCGGCGATTGCTGACGTTCGTGACACGCACATAGCTTGGGATCGGCAAGGTCGGGTGCGCGGCGGACAGCGACTCCATATCGAAGATCTCGCCATTCGCGGTGCGGCGGCCGTGAAAGTCGCGCCCGTACCAGGACGCGATGCCTTCTGCGCGATAATTGTCGTCGACCTCGGGTGTGTAGGTCCGGCCTGCGACCGTATAGGTGTTGCCGACGCGATAGACGCCGCCGCCCTTTGGAACGGCCTGCCCTTCTTCAACGACACGCGGGCTGGCAGGAACGCCATAAACCGGGTCGACCATCCGGGAGATCGGACCGACATTGCAGTTGGCGGTGAGCAAAGACAGCGCGGCTGCGAGCAAGAGCTGCGTGGCTGCGCGCCCCGAAATCCTCGTCGAAGTGTGAATTTGCCCCATGCCGCCCCGGCCGAGAAACCGCCTGAACCCGGACGTTAGCCCGGATTCCCTTGCTTTCTTGTATCAGAACACGCCCTGACTGGGGCAAAAGTAGGACTCGCCTGAAGGCATGGTTAACTTTGCCTGATCTTCACCGGCCGATGCTTGCAATCGACCGGGCAAAACTTCATCTGGTCGCGATGGAGGGGTGGCCGAGTGGTTTAAGGCAGCGGTCTTGAAAACCGCCGTGCCTGCAAGGGCACCGTGGGTTCGAATCCCACCCCCTCCGCCAGCAGCCTCAGTCGCGCTCTCACGGATGTGTGACGGCCGGGCGCAGCCAAGCCATCATGGCAACCAAATCGAGCGCCTCGATGTTAGGCGTATGCGTTACATGAGGAACTTCCATGCGCGCGCTGTTCGCCTTCGTCGTAGCCGCGACCGTCTTCGGCCTTGGTGCCGCTGTTGAGGCGAAAGTCCTCATCACCATCGACAAGTCGACACAGCGCATGTCCGTCTCAGCCGACGGCGAGGCACTTTACGACTGGCCGGTCTCCACGGGCCGTGCCGGGCGTGACACGCCTGGTGGATCGCACCGCGCTTTCCGCATGGAGAAAGATCACTACTCGAAGGAGTGGGATGACGCGCCGATGCCGCACTCGATCTTCTTCACGCAGGTCGGTCACGCCATCCACGGCAGCTACGAGACTCAGAAAATTGGCTCACCGGCCTCGGCCGGTTGCGTGCGACTCGCCCCCGAAAACGCGGAAATCCTGTTCGCGCTGGTGGAGGAAAAGGGCGTCCTCAACACGACCGTCAAGATCGTCGGAGATTTGCGGGTAGCCCTCGCCCGCGGCAACGCGCGGTCTGCTGCGCGCGAAACGGACGATAATGTCAGGCCGTCACGCCGCTACGAGACCTATGCCCAGCCGGCGCGGCCGCGCTACGGCGAGGCGCCGCGGCAAGGCTATTACGTTGAGCCTTACCGCGATCCTTATCCATACAGGCCGGCACCGCCGCCCGGGTACTACTACGAGCGGCAACCTTATCCGCAGTACTATCGCTGGTAACGGCGCCTGCATTTGCACGCCGGTTCTCTCCTGCGGTATTGAACCTGCGACGGAAAGGCTTTCTCCTTTCGTCGCCTCCGGCAACATCGTCGAGAGCGCCCCGAGTCGACACCTAAGTTAGAAGGTGATTTTCACGGACGCGGCGCTGCGGTCGGCCTTGCCGTGATGGACCGCTTCGATGTTGTTGCCATCAGGGTCGAGCAGGAAAGCGGCGTAGTAACCCGGATGGTACGGCCGCATGCCGGGCGCGCCGTTGTCGCGGCCGCCATGCTCCAACCCAGAACGATAGAAAGCATCGACCATCGCATGATCCCTCGCCTGAAAAGCGATGTGATTGCGGCCGGTCAGTTCTCCTGCCGCGTCCTTGCTGCTCACGGTCGAGATGAATAATTCGTCGGCCCAGAAGTGCTCGTCCGCCGATCCGCTCACCGGAATCTCAAGCGCGCGAAAGACGGCTTCGTAAAAGTGCCGGCTCGCCTTGAGGTCTCTCACGACGAGTTGGATATGATCGATCAGGCGACCGCGATATAATTCCATGTGACCTTCTGAGCTTGCCGATCCCGCCGAGATGACGCCGGTCCGAAGTCAGGCGCGGTCGCGCAACTCGGTGACGCCCGATTTTTCGGCGCAATGATCGCAGCAATAGAACGTACCGTCCTTTTCCAGCCCGTGACCGATAATGCGGCACGAGCAATGGGCGCAGGTCGGCGCAATTGCCTGAATCGCGCATTCGAAGCTGTCGAAGGTCCATGTCCGGCCATTCTTTGAAACCTGAAACGTCTTGTCATAGTCGTTCCCGCATTGGTCGCAGACCGCCATGGCTACCTCCAATCGATCCTCCGCAAGGTGAAACGGCCCGTCCCGCCGCTTAGTTCCGGCGGACAACTGACGCGGCGGACGGATTCCGGCCTTGAAGCAAAGGGAAAAAAACGACAGTCTACCAATGAGAAGCGGCTGGCGCGGGGCATTCACGCGAGCTGCCGGACGCCTTTCGCGCGTCCGCTAGGGGAGGTCTTGGCGTGGCGAACGGAAGGCGAGCGTCGAAGACGGACGAACGAGCGGGGGCAAGCAGCATGAAGCCGGCGGTCATCATCGTGGGTGCGGACAAGGGCGGTGTCGGCAAGACAACCATTTCGCGCACTTTGCTCGACTTCATGGCAGCCCGAAACCTGCTCGCCCGCGCCTTCGACTCCGAGTTTCCGCGCGGTTCGCTCAAGCGATTTCATCCGAATGTGACCGAAGTGATTGATGTTACGGCGGTCGCGGACCAGATGAAGATGCTCGACACGCTGGTCAGCAGCGAGCGCAAGATCAATGTGATCGACATTCGCGCAGGCCAACTGTCGAATACGTTGCGCGCATTCACCGATATCGGGTTCTTCGACGCCGTGCGCTCCGGTGAATTCCGCTTTGCACTCTTTCATGTGCTCGGCCCGTCGGTTGCCTCGCTCGAGGAAATTGCGGACGTGCTCCCCTTCACCGGCGGCAAGAACTATTTCGCCGTGAAGAATTTCATCAACGAGACGAGCTTTTTCGAGTGGGACCCGGCCGTCTATGACAGCTACTTCAAGATGGCGAAGGGCGCCGTCGAGATGAACGTGCCGAAACTCAACGAGATGGCTTACGAGCAGGTCGACCTTTCCGGTGTCCCCTTCTCGACCTTTATCAAGAACAAGAACGCTCAGGGTCACAACGCGAACCATTCTCTCGTCTTGCGCGGCTACGCACGTACCTGGCTCAAGCAGGTCTTCGACGAGTATGAGCGCGTCGGCCTGATCGACCGCCTGACCGACGAATAGGCTCGGCCGGGCGCGCAAAGAAGAACCGTGCCGGATTCGAAAAAGAACCACGTTCTGATTGTTTCGTCGCTCCGGCCGCGCACGGGCAAGACGTTGCTCGCCCGGCTGCTTGCGGAGTACCTCACGCATGCGGGTGAGTCGCGCGTCGTGTTCGATACGGACGCTGCCGACCCGAAACTGTCGGCTTATTTCCCGAACGACGCGAAGGTGATCGATCTGGACCGCGTGCCGGACCAGATGAAGCTGTTCGATACCCTGACATCGCAGGCAGGCAAGTCACAGGTCATCGACCTCACCCATCGGTCGTTCGCCAAGTTCTTCAACCTCATGCGCGACATCGGTTACGCTGACGAGGCGAAGGCCGCGGGCGTCGAGCCGGTTATCTTCTTCATTCTCGATGGCAGCGCGGAGTCTTACGACCAGGCGCTGGCGTTGCGGGAGCGTTTCCGGGATTGCGGCCTTGTGCTCATGACCAACGATTTCGTCGGCGAACCGAACCGGGCGGCGATGAACAGCAGCGGGATGATCGCGCTGACGGGGCACAAGCCGCAGATGCGGTTGCCTGTGCTTGACCCATTTTACGTTTCGGCGCTGGAAGACGTTCGTCTGTCGCTCAGCGAGTTCATGCGGCGCTCGTCGCAAGGCGACGCGGCGCCTCCCATGGCGCCGGGCCAGATGTCCCTCGCCTATTTGTCGATCGAGGCTCGGAACGGGATTCGGGCCTGGCTGACACCCCTCTTCAACGAGTTTGGCCGGGCGTTGAAGCACACTGATATTCAGGCCCGCATTCTGGCACACGACCGCTTTGGTGCCTGAGGGGTGCGGCGAAGGCGCCGGCCGCCCACGCTATGGCCCACGGGCGCCGTTATGATAGCGGTGGCGCCAGCCAAGAGGAGTTAGATCCGTGTCCGACCAAGAGCCGATTTTTGATATTGCCCATCTTGGGCATGTGGAGATGCTGACGCCCAAGATCGAAGAGAGCGTCAAATTCTTCGTCAATATCTGGGGCATGGCGGAATGCGGCCGGCAGGGCGACTCCGTCTTCCTTCGCGCCTGGGACGATTACGAGCGGACCTCACTGAAGGTCACCGCTTCAAAGCAGCCGGGCATGGGCCACTTCGCATTCCGCACGCGCAGCCAGCAGGCGCTGGAGCGCCGGGTGAAGGTGCTGGAAGCGTCCGGTGCGGGCATCGGCTGGATCGACGGAGACGTCGGCCATGGACCGGCGTACCAGTTCAAGAACCCGGACGGACACCTTCAGGAAGTTTATTTTGAGACGGAGTGGTACCAGGCGCCGCCCGAGCTGAAGCCGGCGCTGAAGAATCAGGCGCAACGGTTTCCCGGCCGCGGCGTCAATGTGCGCCGCCTCGACCACCTCAACCTGCTCGCGGCCGATGTGACGGCGACGCGCGAGTTCATGGAGACGCAGCTCGGCATGCGTCTCACCGAGCAGATCGTGCTGGACAGCGGCATTGAGGCCGGTGCGTGGGTGACGTCCAACAACAAGAGCTATGACGTGGCGATCGCGCGCGACCACACCGGGACACGCGGACGTCTGCACCACTTCACCTACGCCACCGATACGCGCGAGGAAATTTTGCGCGCCGCGGATATTTATCTTGAGAACGGCGTGTTCATCGAAACTGGCCCGCACAAGCACGCGATCCAGCAAACCTTCTTCCTCTATGCCTATGAGCCCGGCGGTAATCGCGTCGAGATTGCCAATTCGGGCTCGCGCCTGATCCTCGCGCCGGACTGGAAAACGATCCGCTGGACGGAGACGGAGCGGAAGAAGGGACAGGCCTGGGGTCTCAAGACCGTCGAGACGTTCCACACCTACGGTACGCCGCCGGTCGAACATAAATAAAGGCGCGGAGCCCTAAAGCAGTTCTTCGACCATCGAAGCGGCAACTTCAGCCGTTCGGGGAAACACGCGCCGGATAAAGTCCGGCGCACGGTCGATCGCGCGTGCCGTCATACCGGCATCCAGATAGGTCTGCTGGATTACTTGCG
>Ga0307505_10000074_pt1 | contig 122074 bp, 120 predicted proteins | sample 23_S_MG_FD_202183 | JGI IMG/M metagenome (GOLD analysis project Ga0307505, IMG submission 202183) | Soil microbial communities from Populus trichocarpa stands in riparian zone in the Pacific Northwest, United States - 23_S | ecosystem: Environmental > Terrestrial > Soil > Riparian zone >...
ACCGTCGCCAGGACCGCCCCGATGATCGCCTGGCGCCGCAGTCGCGACGCGGCCAAGCGGGGGCTGAGTCCGGAGCGCGCCGATCAGCTGCGCGCGCTGCGGGCGCGGCTGTCGGGCAGCGCGACGTAGGGCGGCTGCATCCACCACTCGCCGTCGAGGCGGGTGAGCAGCGCGCCACCGCCGAGGATCGACCCCAGCAGCGCGCCGTCGCGCGCCGCGACCAGGCTCCAGTCGGTTCTGACGGTCGTGTGGCGGCGCTCGCGCAGCGACGGGAACAGGTGCGGCTCGAGTCGCCCGCGAACCTCGGCGGCGCCGATCTCGGCCGCGTGGGCGAAGAGGTGGTCGATCACCACGTCGCAGTCGGCCGGCGCGGCGACGACCTGGAGCGCCTGCGCCACCCCGCGCGGCGCCGCGGACATCACGTACCAGCCAAGCGCCCGACCGCCGGGCGCGCGCACCAGCCGGGCGACCACCTCTCCGCGCACCAGGGACCCGTCGAGGCGGTCCAGCAGCCAGCGCAGCTGGCCGTCGCCGTAGGCGGGCCGGATCGGGAAGTGCCGGCGCATGCCCATCAGCAGCTCCACGGCGGTCCCCGGATCGAGCGGTTCGATCGTGCCCGTGGGCCGCTGCGGACGCAGCGGCCCTCCGACGACGCGGTCGACGGTGCCGATCAGGCCGAGGGCGGGCGGCTCGTAGACCCCGCGCCGCCGCCGCGCGAAGCCGATCGCCACGCTCGCGGGGCCCAGCAGCCGCGTCCAGCCGACCGAGGCGGTGGTGTTGACCGATCCGCCGAGCGCTTTCCACATCACCATCACCTCGTCGGTGGCGTTGTCGGTGACGGTGAAGTCCTGGGCGCCGGCGAGGTAGCGCTTGAGCAGCAGCGCGCCGATGCCTCGCCCGGCGTCGGGGTCGGCGACCAGCGGCCCGCTGCAGGCCATCTTCAGTGGTCCGTCTGGACCGCTGAACGGGCGTGACTGGGACAGGATGAAGCCCGTGATGCCGCGGTTGCCGTCGTCATAGACCAGCGACGGGACGGCGGGGTCGGCCAGCGGGCCATCGAGCGCGATGTCGGCGAAGTAGTCGACCAGCGCCGCCTCGCGCCCGGCGATGTCCCAGCCCTCCACGCGAGCGCAGAGCCTGGCCGCGGCGGGAAGGTCCTCGTGCTGGAGGGTCCGGATGCTCACAGCGGCGCCGCCTCGCTCTCGCTCGCGACGCGGGCGACGATCCGCTCGACCGAGCGGAAGTCGTCGATGTCGAGGGTGTCGAGTGCGAGCTCGAAGCCGAACTCGCGCTCCAGCTCGGTGATCAGCGACACCAGCCCGAGCGAGTCGAGCAGCCCCTCCTCGAGCAGATCCTGGTCGTCGCGGTCGACCTCGATCTGGAGGGCCTCGCGAAGCAGCGCGCGCACCCTCGCCGCGGGATCGGACGAGCTCATACCGCCTCCGCGCGGCCGCTGCGCTCCGCCTCGAAGCGAGCGCGCAGAGCCGGGCGGTCGATCTTGCCGTTCTGGTTCTTGGGCAGCGCGTCGAGTATCAGCCAGCGCGCCGGCAGCATGTAGGTGGGCAGCGCGGCGGCGAGCGCGCGGCGGACGGCGGGCGGCTCGAGGCCGCTGTCGGTGACGTAGGCGGCGCAGATCGCGACGCCCTCGAAGCCGCCGCTGTCGACGCCGACGACAGCACACTCCCGCACGCCGTCGACCGTCTCCAGCGCCCGCTCGATCTCCCCCAGCTCGATCCGGTAGCCGCGGCTCTTGATCTGCGAGTCGGCGCGCCCGTCGAAGTGGACGAGCCCGCCGTCGATGTGAGCCAGGTCGCCGGTGCGGTAGATGCGCCCCGCACCGTCGGTACGCGGGTCGGTGAGAAACGCCGCCGCCGTCTTCTCCTCGTCGCGCCAGTAGCCGGGGCTCAGACCGACGCCCGCGATGTAGAGATCCCCGATCTCGCCGTCGGGCACCGGCCGCAGCTCGTCGTCGAGGACCAGCAGATCCTCGCCCGTGCAGGGACGCCCGATCGGCGTCGCCTCGCTCTCGTCGCGCGGGACCTCCGACACCGTGTAGTGGCTGCTGGCGATCGTGGCCTCCGTCGGACCGTAGAGGTTGACGAAGCGGACGTGGGGCAACCGCCGCATCCAGTGTGCGAGGACCGGGGTCGGCAGCACCTCGCCGCACCACAGCAGCCGCTCGAGCGCCGGAAAGTCGCCCTCGGCGACGACGTCGAACTTCGCCATGTAGGTCAGCGCCGACGGCACCGAGAACCACTGCGTCAGCTCGCGGTCGCGGATGAACGCCGCCAGCCCGCGCGGGTCGACGCTGAGCTTTGGGGAGACCATCTCCAGGCGCGCGCCGGCCGCGAGCGTCGCGTAGATGTCGAAGGTCGAGAGGTCGAAGTGCAGCGGCGGATGCCCGGAGATCCGGTCGCCCTCGGCGGTGCCGAGCTCCGCCAGCGCCCACTCGACGAACGCGGTCACGTTGCGGTGGGTGATCGCCACGCCCTTGGGCACTCCGGTCGATCCGGAGGTGAAGAGCAGGTGCGCCACGTCGTCGGGGCGCCCGCCGAGAACCGGTGCGTCGCCGTCAACGTCCCAGTCGCCCCGGGTGCGAGCGCTGGCGACGGCCCCCTCGGCGATCGGCTCGGCGTCGACCGACCAGACCGGCGGCAGGGCGATCTCCGCCGCGAGCGCGTCGAGGCGGCCGCCTGTGTCGGCGGCGGCCAGCAGGAGCGCCGGCTCGGCGGCGGCCACGATGCGCGCGAGGCGCAGGGGTGGGCTCTCGGTGTCGAGCGGCACGTAGGCGGCCCCGGCGCGCAGCACGCCGTGCATCGCGGCGACGGCGATCGGCCGCTTGGGGATCAGCAGACCGACGCGATCGCCGGGCCGGACGCCGGCGTCCGCCAGCTGGCCGGCGAGCCGATCGCCGAGGCGGTCCAGCTCGGCGTAGGTGAGCTGCTCGTCGTCGAGCGCGACGGCGACGGCGTCGGGCGTCCGCTGTGCCGCGGCGCGCAGGTAGTCGTGCAGCAGCGTCACGGCAGCAGCGGATCTCCGGCGACCGCCTGCTCGGCGAGCTCGAAGACTCGCGAGACCTCGGCGAGCTCCTCGCGCGAGGGCGGGATGTCGAGGATGAAGGTGGATGCTCCGAGGCGGCGGTAGCGGGCGATCTCGGCCGCGACCGTCGCGTGCGAGCCGACGAGGTACGGGCAGAAGGTCTTGTAGTGCTGAAAGGGACCCAGCCAGTACGGGCTGCGGTCGGCGTCGGGATCGGCCGCGCCGTCACCGACCTCGGAGAGCTGGCGGTGCCAGTGGGAGTCCGAGACCTTCATCGCCATGCCATGGGCGATCTTGCCGGAGCGGTCCTCGGGGAAGCGCTCGAGCGCGACCCGCCAGGCCTCCTCGTCGTCCTCGCGCGCGACGATCCCGACCCGCCAGCCGTAGTCGATGCCGACCGGCGGATCCTCCTCGCCGGGCGGTCCGGGATAGCGCACCGCGACGGCCTCGAGCTCCCGCGCGGCGGCCAGCCCGGCGGGCGAGGAGCCCGAGACCAGCACGTCGGGCATCAGCTCAGCGGGCAGGGCGGGCTTGAGCGTCAGGCCCTCGACGGCGTAGTGGTCGCCGGCGAGCGTCACCGGCGCCTCGCCGCGCAGCAGGTCGACGACGATCCGCGCGTACTCGGTCGTGCGGGCATAGCGGTCGTCGTGGGCCGTGTCGTCGCCAAGCGCGATCAGGTCGTTGCGAAAGCCGCCCGCCAGCATGTTGAGATGGATCCGCCGGCCGTGCAGGAAGGCGATCGAGGCGACCATCTTCGCGACCGCGTAGGGGTGCATGTAGATCGGCTGGACGGCGACCAGCGGCGCCAGCCGCTCGGTCGACTGGACGATCGCCTGGGCCACCAGCCACGGATCGACGAGCCCGTTGTCGGTGTAGACGAGGATGCCCTCGCAGCCCGCCTCCTCGCTCCAGCGGGCCACATCGGCGACGCGCCGCAGGTAGCTGGAGGCATCCTCGTCCTTGGACTGGGGACAGGTCGCGAAGATGCGCGGGGCTGCGGCCTGCCGCTCGGTCACTCCACAATGCTAAGTCAAATCGCGCCGAGCGGCCCATCCAGGACGCCGTCGACCGGCGGAGGCCCGACGGCACAGCGCGTCCCGGGGGGAAGCGCGGTGGCCGGATCGACGGCCTCCCCCCCTCGTCGGGTGCGCTCGACGGCCACCCAACCGTCCGCGGCCGCCACCCGGACGGTGCCGTCGGGATCGTGGACGACGGCGCCCGGCGGTTCCGACTCGACGAGGTCGTCCACGACGGACGCCCGCCCCACCTCGACCTGCCCCCCGGCGACCTCCGTGCGGAACCATCCCCAGGGCGAGGCGAGCGGCGAGTAGTCGGCCGCGCGGACCAGGTCGACGAGCCGCCGGGCGGCCGCGGTCCATGGCAGCTGGCCCCCGTAGGGGGCCCTGCGACCGTGCCAGCGCCGCTGGGTGAGGTCCTGCGGCCGAGCGGGTATCGCGCCGGTCGCGGCATCGTCGACGAGCTGGCCGATCAGCGGCACGCCGAGCCGCACGCACTCGGTCGCGACACGCAGCCCGGTGTCGGCGGAGCCCACCTCGAACCACGCCTCGTAGGCGATCGGACCTGTGTCGACGGCCGCCTCCATCCGGTGCAGGGTCACGGCATGCTCCCGCTCGCCCGCGGCCACCGCCCAGCTCGGCGCGTCGAGGCCGGCGTAGCGCGGCAGCGGACCAGGATGGAGGTTGAACGAGCCGATCGCCGGCGCGTCGACGACGGCGTCGCAGACGATCCGCAGCGAGTGGACGTTGACGAGCAGATCGATCCGCTCGGCGGCTAGCGTCGCGGCGAGGCCGGGGTCGGTGACGCGCTCGGCGGCATCGAGCGGGATCCCGGCGCGCTCGGCGATCGCCGCGACCGACCCGCGCGTCCGCGGCGACTCGGCGGTCAGGACGCGGGCAACTTCGACCTCGCGCTCGAGCAGCAGCGACAGCACCCGCGCCCCGGCGCCCTCGCCGCCGACCAGGAGCACCCGCGGCGCGCCCGAGGCCGCCATCAGCCGCGCAGCAGACGCTCGACCGACGTCAGCACGACTTCGGGGTCGTGGCTGGCGAGCGTGACCGCCCGCGCCGCCTCACCCTCCCTCGCCCTCCGCGCGGGGTCGTCGCGGTAGGCGGCCAGCGCGGCGGTCAACGCCGGCGCGTCGTTCTCGGGCTCGCAGATCGTCCCGGCGCCATCCGGAATCAGGCCGCGCGCGCCCTCGGCGCCGGTGGCGATCACCGGGATGCCGACGAGCTGGGCGAGGATGATCACCCGCGGGGCGCCCTCGGTCGGCGAGGGGGCGAACACCAGCAGGTCGCAGGCCGACAGGAACGCCTCGACGTCGGGCTGGGTCGGCAGGAACGCGATCCGCGGGTCGGCGGCGGCGCGCGCTCGCAGCGCCTCCTCCTCGTCGCCGTCGCCGGCCATCGCCAGGCGCACGTCGCCGTCGAGGGCGGCCACCGCGTCGATCACGACGTCGTTGCGCTTGCGCCGCTGGAAGCGGGAGATGCAGCCGATCACGAAGCTGTCGGGACCGGCCCCCCACTCGGCGCGCACCCGTTCGCGGGCCCCGGCGTCGAAGGCGATCCGCTCGACGTCGACGAGGTTGGGCACGACCTCGACCTTCTCCGCCGCGACGCCGGCGGCGACGACTGTGTCGCGCGTCCCCTCCGAGACCGCCATCACCGCGGACGCTCGTCGGCCGGCGAGCGCGTAGAGCAGCCGCGGAGGGCCGTGGCGCAGCCGCGGCGGGACCGGCCCCCACTCTGCCCACACGACCCGCCCGGTCAGGCGCTTGGGCAGCAGGGCGAACAGCAGCTGCTCCTTCTTGAAGTGCAGCAGCGACGCCTCGACCGGCGCGGCCGCGTGCAACGCGCGCGAGAGCCGCCACAGCGTCCGCGGGGTCTCGACCACCACGCGTGCCCAGCTGCGGCGCGAGAGCTTGGGGCCGATGTCGATCGTCGCGACCGGCACGCCCGAGCCCTCGGCGGCCGCCGGGAGGTTGGTCAGCAGCAGCACTTCGTTGCCCCGGTCGCGGAGCGCAGCGAGGAGATTGACGTTCGCGAACTCCGCGCCACCGCGCTCGTTGCTCGTCTGGACCGAGACGATCCGGGTCACAGCGGGGCATACTATGCGGCCGTGGCGCGCGCTCCTCGGACCCTCCTCGCGAAGGACCTCGAGGATCTCGCCCCCTACCACTCGGCATGGGACGGTCTGGCCGTGGCCGCCGGCCGCCCGTTCGCGGCCCCGGCGTGGATGCTCGCCTGGTGGCGCGAGGGCAGGACAGGAGACGCCCGGCTGCGCGTCGTGGTGGTTCTCGACGGCGACGAGCCGATCGGCATCGGCCCGTTCTTCGCCCAAGTGGGACCGCTCGGGCTTGCCGAGTACCGGCTGCTTGGGGCCGGCTTCTGCCACCGCGTCGGCCCGATCGCCGCGGCGGGCCGTGAGGAGGAGGTCGCGGCGGCGATCGCGGCCGCGCTGGCCGCCGCCGACCCCGCTCCCGCGAGCGTCGTCTTCGAGGGGATCGACGCCCGCGATCGCTGGCCCGACCAGATCCGCGACCACTGGCCGACCCGCGCCCAGCTGCGCGCCGATGTCGCGATGGATTCCCCCGCGATCGACCTCTCCGCCGGTTACGACGAGTGGCTCGGCCGCCGCGACCGCAAGTTCCGCAAGGAGGCGCGGCGGGTCGCGCGCCGCCTCGAGGAGGAGGGCGTGAGCCGCCGGATCGCCGCCGACGACGCGGCGATCGAGGCGCTCCTGCGGCTGCACTACCAGCGCTGGGACGACCGGGGCGGGTCGAACGTCGGCGCGGAGGCGCGCGCCGTGCTGGTCGACGCCGCCCGCGGCCTCGCCGAGGACGGGCGCCTGCAGATCGCCCTGCTGGAGGGTCCGGACGGCCCGATCGCCGCCGAGCTGGTGCTGCGAGCGGGCGAGACCGCCGTGTTCTGGGGCGGCGGCTTCGACCCGGCGTGGTCGAAGCTCGCGCCCGGGATGCAAACGATGCTGCTGGCGCTCGAGGACGCGGCGGCCGCCGGCGTCGAGGAGGCCGACCTCGGTGGCGGCGCCCACGAGTACAAGCGGCGCCTCGCCGACGCCGACCGGCCGGTGGTCTGGCGGACTCTGCTACCCGTCGGCGCGCGCTACCCGCTGATCCGCCTGCGGCTGGCGCCGAAGCACGTCCGCTGGGCCGCGCGCGACCTGCTGCACCGGCTGCCGCCGCGCTGGCAAGAGCGCATCGACCGGCTGCGCCGGCGATGAGCGCCGGCCGCGTCCTGATGGTCGAGGAGGGTGGCGTCGGCGGGGTCGCCGACTACAGCGCCGACCTCTGCGCCGCGCTCGGCCGGGCGGGCTGGGCGGTCGAGCTGGCGACCGCGCGCGACCACCGCTTCGCCCCCACCGCGGACGTGCGCGTCCACCGTGTCTTCCCGTACGTGCGCGGCCGCAACGCGGTGGGCCGAGCGGTCCGGCGCGCCCGGCTGTCCAAGCCGGTCAACGGGCTGACCCACCTCGCGGCCAACGTGGCGCTGCTGCGCATCGCGCGCTCCTGCGACGCCGTGCACGTGCAGGGCGGCGAGTGGCCGCCACTCGGCGCGCTCCAGGCGCTGCTCTTCGACGCGGTCGGCCAGCCGATCGTCTGGACGCCGCACAACACCTTCGACCGCGCCGGCAGCGCCCATGCGCGCGCCCGCGACCTCACGGTGCGCCACGCGGCGGCGGTGATCGTCCACGCCGAGCACGACAGCGCCGGCATGACGCCGGAGCAGAACGCCAAGACGGTCGTGATCCCTCACGGCGAGTACGGCGGGCTCGCGCGGCGCGGCGCCCCCGGCGCCGACCCGGCCGCCGCGCGCGCCGCGCTCGGCATCCCCGACGACGCGCTGGTCGCGCTGATGTTCGGCCAACTACGCCCGGACAAGGGGATCGCCGACCTGCTCGCGGCCGCGGCCGACACCTCCGGCGTCCACGTGGTGCTGGCCGGCGAGGACAAGGGAGCGCTGGCCGAGTCTGCCGCGCTGCTGGCCGACCCGCGTCTCGCCGGGCGGGTCACCGTCCGTGCGGGCTTCGTCGAGCAGGGCGACGTCGGCCCGCTGTTCGCGGCCGCGGACGTCGTCGCCCTCCCCTACCGGGTCGCCAGCGCCAGCGGGGTGCTGCTGCTCGCCTATGGCTACGGACGGCCGGTGATCGCCTATCCGGTCGGCGGACTGCCGGAGTACGTCGAGGAGGGCGTCAGCGGGTGGGTCTGCGCCGCCGCCGAGCCGTCAGCCCTCGCTGACCGGCTGCGCGAGGCCGCCCACCTCGGCCGCGACGGCTGTCACGCCCTCGGCGAGCGCGCGCGGGCGATGTCGGACGAGCGCTACTCCTGGGACGCGATCGCGGCGCGGACGATCGCGCTCTACGGTGAGGTCCTGGAGGGTCGCTACCATCGCCGTTCGGCTCGCTAGGCGTCCGCGGCCGCACCGGTCCTGCCGATGACCACGTCTCCCACCGACTCCGACGGCGCTCCCGAGCGGGGAACTCTCGCGACGATCCTCGACGTGGTGCGCCGGCGCTGGCTGCTGATCGCCGGCATCGTCGTCGTCTGCCTGGCGATCGCCGTCGCCCGCCAGGCCTCGGCGACCGACAGCTACGAGGCGACAGCCAGCCTGACCTTCGGCAACGCCTCGCTGACCGACGCGGCGCTCCAGGTCAGCCGCGGCAGCGGCGACCCCGAGCGCGACGCCGCGACCAACGTCCTGGTCGCCTCCTCGCGCGAGGTCGCCGAGGGCGTCCGCCGCCAGCTCGACACCCCGACCGACGCCGACACCCTCGCGAGCGCCGTGAGCGTCGAGGCCGCGCCCAACGCCAACGTGATCGACGTGACGGCCAGCACCGACAACGCCGACTACTCGGCGCGACTGGCCAACGCCTTCGCCGACCAGTACATCGCCTTCGACCGGCGCTCCCAGATCACGGCGATCGAATCGGCCGAGGACGACCTGCGCGAGCAGATCGACGTGCTGCCCGCGGGATCGGTGGAGCGCGAGACGCTGGAGGCTTCGCTGCAGCGGCTGACCGAGCTGCGCGCCGTCGCCGGCAGCGGCGTCGAGGTCATCAGCCGTGCGAGCCCGCCATCCAGCCCGAGTGGCACGACCCTGCGAACGCAGCTGATGCTCGGCCTGCTGATCGGTCTGGCGATCGCGCTCACGGTGACGTTCCTGCTCGAGTCGCTCGACCGGCGCGTGAACACGATCCAAGGCTTCGAGCGCGGCTACCGCCTCCCGATCCTCGCCACGGTGGCGCAGTCGTCGTTCAAGCGATCGCGCAAGGGCTCGGACGGAAGCGAGCTGGAGCCGTATCGGATCCTGCGCAGCGCGCTGGACTACGTCGCCGTCACTCGGCCGACGAACGTCTTGGTCGTCACCAGCGCGGTCGCCGGCGAGGGCAAGACGATGGTCTCGATCGATCTCGCGCGGGCGATCGCGATGAGCGGGCGCAACGTCGTGCTGACCGAGCTCGACCTGCGCCGCCCGACGCTCGGTCAGCGGTTCGGCCTGGCCGGCGAGGGCGGGGTCGCAGCGGCGTTGACCGGCCGCCCGTCGGAGAGCCTGCTCGTTCGCCCGTTCCAGGATCTGCCCGGGCTGGCGGTGCTGCCTGCGGGCGCGATCCCTCCGAACCCGGCCGAGCTGGTGGCCTCCGCCGCCGTCACGGATCTGCTCTCCGAGCTGTCCGACGGCGGCCAGACGTTCGTCGTGATCGATGCTCCACCGTTGAATCCGGTGGCTGACACACGGGCCCTGATCGGCAATCCCGCCGTTCAGGCCGTGCTGATGGTCGGCCGGCTCGGGTACACCAGCCGCGACCAGATCGCCCGCGCCCGCGAGACGCTCGACCAGCACATGGTCCGCCCGGTCGGGGTCGTCGTCACGGGGCTCCGTGACGCCGAGCGCGGCGGATACGGCGGCAGCTACGAGAGCGTTGGAGCGGCAGGCGCCGTCGCCGTCGCCGAGCCGCCCCGGCGCCGCACGCGCCGCTGAGCCGCGCGATGGCCGCCGTCCGCCGCTCGCTGCGCGGTCTCGGAGGCGGCGAGGCTGCGCTCGTGGCCGCCGGCGCCGTCGCCGCGGTCGCAGCGCTGGCCCTGTTCGGCGAGCGGCGTCTCGGCGCTCCGGGCCTGCTGCTGCCGGCGGTCGTCGCGGGGGCGGCGCTGCTCTTCCGTCGTCCCGTCGCCGCGATGACGGTCGCGATCGCGCTGCCCGTGCTGATGGAGGGCGAGACCTTCGGAGTCGGTCCGATGACACGGCTCTACGACGACCTGATCCGCGGCCTCACACCGCTCGACGGGCTGGTGGCGCTGGCTGTCGCGGCGACCGCCTTCGACGTGGTGCGCTCCGGTCGAGGCCTGCGCCTGCCGGCGACGCTCGCCTATGCGCTGGGGATCGTGACGCTCGCACTCTGCGCCGGCGTCGTGGTGACCCAGGCCGGCGGATCGAGCATCTCCGACGCGGTCCTGGACGGCCGCATCGTCACCTACCTGATCGTGCTGCCGATCGCGATCGTCAACCTCGATCTCTCCGAGGCGACCGCGACCCGCCTGATCCACGGCGCGGTCGCATTGGCCATCGCCAAGGCGGTTCTCGGCCTGCTCGCACTCGGCGCGGGGATCAGCACCGAGATCGAGGCCGGCGCGAGCCTGACCTACTACGAGCCGACCGCGAACTGGCTGATCCTGGTCGCCCTGCTCGGCGTGCTCGCCGCGCTGCTGACGGGGTCTCGGCCGCCCCTCTGGATGCTGCTCGGCACGCCGCTGATGGTCGCGTGCCTCGTGCTGTCCTACCGCCGCTCGTTCTGGATCGCGGCGATCGTCGGTCTGCTGCTGCTCCTGCTGCTGGCGCTCGCCACCCCGCGCGGGCGGCGCGTGGTGGTCCCCGCGGTCGCGCTCGTCGCGATCGCCATCTGGGTGCTCGGTTCGATCGACTTCCAGGCCCAGACGCCACTGACCAAGCGGGTGGAGTCGCTCAATCCGACCCGGTTGGAGACCAACGCCGAGGACCGCTATCGGATCGACGAGCGGGTCAACGTGATCGCCGAGATCCGCGCCCAGCCGCTCTCGGGACTCGGGTTCGAGGAGGGCTGGTCGGCCGCGGCGCGTCCGCTCCCGGTCGAGCACGTCGACGGGCGCCGGTACGTCCACTTCGCGTTGTTGTGGTGGTGGCTGAAGCTCGGCGTGCTCGGCGCGCTCGCCTACGCGGCGATCGTCGGGACGTTCCTGCTGCTCGGCTGGCGGGCCTTCCGCAACAGCGCCTCGGCGACCTTCCGCTGCTTCGGCCTCGCCTCGCTGTGTGCGCTCGCCGGCCTGCTGGCGATCGAGACGACGGCCAGCTTCATCGGCGTCGACGCCCGCTTCACGGTCCTCTTCGCGGCGCAGCTCGGCCTGCTCGCGGTCGTAGCCGCGGTCAGACGGTCGGGCCCGGCGGCGCCGGCGCGGTCGGACGAGGCCGAGCCGCCGGCGCCGCTGCCTGCCCTCCGCTAGGGGTTGGCGAGGAGTCCCGCCTTGACCGCCGCGGTGAACTCGCCCTTGGCGCCGCCGAGCTCCTGCAGGGCGCCGAAGTAGTACTCGCGGCCGTTGGTGGTGCCGGTCGCACGCTGGTCGTGGGCCTGGTAGAGGTAGAAGCCCGCCAGCTTGGTCCCGTAGCGGGCGCGCATCGCCGAGACCGTCTCGGTGAACGTCGACGCGGCCTGGGCGTAGGTCATGCACTTCTCCCAGCCGTAGTTGTCGTCGAGGCAGCGGCCGTTGTCGGTCGCCAGCCCCCACTCGGTGATCCACAGCGGCCGGTCCGGCGCGCCTCCGGCGCGCGCGGAGTCGAGCGTGCGATCCATCCGCGACTGCCAGGTCGGGCCGTAGGGGTGGATCGTCCAGCCGAGCGCGCGGTCGCCGAGATCGGGGACGGCCTTCAGCATGTTGGTCATCCAGGAGTTCTGGTTGACCGCGTTGTCGCCGTTGACCAGGATCCCGACGTTCGGGTTGGCCGCGACGATCGACTCGTGGGCGAGCTTGGCGCGCAGCGCGTAGGTCTGGGCGCGAGCCGCGTAGGTGCTCTGGGAGTTGTCCGAGAACTGGTAGGAGTAGCTGGTCTCGTTGCCGAACTCGATCGCGGTGACCGCGGTGTTGGCGGGGTAGCTCTTGCCCTGCCAGAAGGTGCCGCCCGGCCCGTAGGCGGCGGCCCAGCTGGCGAGGTTGCGGGCCTCGGCCTCCGACGGCAGGCGGCCGGGGAAGCCGGCCAGCAGCAGCGGCCGGACGCCGGCGCGGGCGTACTGGTCGATCACCGTCGCCATGCTGGCCGCGGAGGTGCCGATGCCGAACTCCAGCCGCGCGCTGCGGGCGCCGAGCTGCTGTAGGAAGCTCAGCTCGTAGGAGAGCGCCGAGCCGGCGACGATGCCCATCGAGAACGGACCGGACGCCGGCGGCGCGGGCGCGGGGGCCGGGGCGGCGGCGACCTCGTAGGAGATCGCCTGCTCGGGCGCCCAGGCGCTGCCGTCGACCGCGGTGCGGACGCTGAAGCGGACGGTCTTGCCGGGAGCGGCCGACGGGGTGACCGAGGTGCCGGTGACCGACGAGTAGGCGTCCGGCTGGCCCGGCACCTTGCGGACGAAGACGTATGTGGCAATGCCCGCGACCTTCTCCCAGCGAACGGTCTGGCCGTCGATCGAGAGCGCCGGGGCGGCCTTGCGATCGACCGCGGGGCTGGTCGGAGAAGGATCGGGGGTCGGAGTCGGAGTCGGGGTCGGGGTGGGCGTCGGCTCCGGGGTTGGGGGCGGTGTCGGCTCCGGGGTTGGGGGCGGTGTCGGCTCCGGGGTTGGGGGCGGTGTCGGCTCGGGCGTCGGTGTCGGCTTCGGCGACGGGCCGCCGGGATAGGAGATTGCGACCTCGCGCGCCCAGGCGCTGCCGGCGATCGCGGCGCGGACGCTGTAGCGAACGGTCTTGCCGGGGACGACGGGCGGCTCGGTCCTGGTGCCGCGGACCATCGAGTACTCGTCGGGCAGTCCCGCCACCTTGCGAATGAGGACGTACGCGTCGGAGCGGATCACGCTGTTCCAGCTGAGGACCGTGCGCTTGACCGAGATCCTCGGCGCACGCACGGTCGCCGACTCGCCACGCCCGCGGGTGCGGCGATCGGCGGCCTGCATCCGCTGGCGGACGACCGAGAGGCGGCGGCCGGCCACCTGGAGGCGGCGAGTCGGGCAGGCGCGCCCCGCGGCACGGCAGACGCGTAGGCGGCGAGCCTCGCGGACGAGCCGACGGTCGGCGCGGCGGTGACTGGCGGCGAGCCGGGTGAAGCGGCGAGTGAGGACGCGGCCACGCCGGGTTTGGTGGAGCCCGGTGCGCCCCTTGGCGGGCTGGGACTTGGCGGCGGCCGAAGCCGACGGGCCGTCCGCGGCCGCCGGAGCGGCCGCGCTGCTGGCGCCCACGGCGGCGACGAGCAGGCTGAGCGCGGTTGCGACGAACGCACGGCGCGCGCTGATCCTCCTTGCGAACATGAATCGCTCCTTCGGCAGCTGGGCTGTCTGCGGGAGACCCCTGGCTTTGCGGACCCGCCTCGCGACGGGGGTGCCTCTTGTCGGGACTGGAGACCGGCTTCCCGGGCGGCTCGCGGCTGGGTTCCCCGCGATCCCGGTGAGGTCTCTCACCTCTCTACTCGGACTCCGCCCGCCCGCCCTTTAGCCGATTGGCAGGCTTGGACGGATTACCTATGCGGAGACGCCGCAGCCTGTCCGTGGGATGCCCGGGCAGCGGCCGCCGCGCTACCGCAGCGCGCGCGTCAGGGTCTCGACCGAGAAGCGCTCCACGGCGGCCTCGCGACCTCGTGCGGCAAGCTCGGGGGCGCCGTCGCGCAGGACCCCGGCGAGCGCATGGGCATACGCCGCCGCTCCGTCGGCGACGCGGCACTCGACCCCGTCCTGGAGGCCGAGCCCACCCGCGGCGCGGCCGGTCGCCACCACCGGTAGCCCGTAGGCGAGCGCCTCGATCAGCTTCAGCGGAGTGCCACCACCCTGCAGCAGGGGAACGACGACGGCCGCCGCGCCGGCATAGGCATCACGGATCTCCTCGACGAACCCGAGCGCCTCGACGCGGGGATCCTCGGACGGACGACGGTCGAGCCCCGCGCCGACGATCCGCAGCCGCGCCTCGGGCAGCTCCTCCCAGAGCTTCGGCGCGACCTCGTCGATCAGGAAGCGGAGCCCGTTGCGGTTGGGCTCGTAGCCGAAGTTGGCGACGAAGACGGCGGTCCGCCCACCGCGGTCGGGCGCCAGCGGCTCGATCGCCGTCACGTCGACGACGTTGGGCACGATCCGCAGCCGGGCAGCCGGGCAGAGCTCGGTCGCGGCGCGGGCGTCGGCCTCGCTGACCATCCAGCTCTCGGCCGACCGGGCGAGGATCGAGCGCTCGAACCTGCGCAGCGCGCGCGGGCTGCCGAGGCCGGAGTCCGACAGCTCGTGGCGGAAGGCCGACTCCAGGTTGTGTGCGTTGTAGACGACCTCGCGCCGCCGGGCGAGCCCCGCCAGCGTGGCCGCCTCGGTCGGGCCGTCGGCGATCACCCGACCGCCGGGGTCCGCGACCTCCGCGACGGCCGCGGCCAGCTCCGGCGAGGCGCCGCGGGCGATCGCCGGCGGCACGCCAGACAGCCGCGCCCGCCCGTAGGCGAGCGCGCGCGTCAGCCCGCGCGACGGCCGCACCTCGACAAGCTCGACGCCCGGGATCGCACGGTGCGCCGCGTCGGGCGCGTCGGCGCCGAAGCGGACGTAGACGATCCGCACCCCCCCGGCGATCTCGGCGAGCGCGCGAGCGACGGCGTAGGTGCGCAGCGCCCGCCCCGAGCGCAGCACGGGAGTGTGGACGCTCGCGATCGTGTCGATCACCGGCGGCCCCCGCTCGGGCGGTCGGGCAGCGATTCCACGGCGGCCGCGATCTCGGCCAGCCGAGCGTCCCAGGAGTGGCCGGCGGCGGCGCGCGACCGTGCCGCGCGGGCGTCGGGGCCGTCGTCGGCGAACGCCCGGTCGAGCGCGGCCGCGAAGGCCTCGGGATCGGCCGCCGTGGCCACCTCCGCCACGGCGGCGATCGAGGGCAGCGGGGTCGCGACGACCGGCAGGCCCGCGGCGAGGTACTCGTAGACCTTCATCGGGAAGATGCTCGCGGTCAACTCGTTGCGCGCGTAGGGGATCAGGCCGACGTCGGCGCCGCGCAGCACGGCCGGCAGGTCCTCGTAGGCGCGGCCGCCGAGCAGGTGGACGTTCGGCTCGGCCTCCAACGGCGAGACGTCGGTCAGCGGGTCGCCCGGGCCGACCGGGCCGACCAGCGCGAAGGAGACCTCCGGCCGGCTGCGGGCGACGGCGGCGATCAGCTCCATGTCGAGCTTGCTCGACACGACCGCGCCGGTGAAGACCGCCCGCGGGCGGGGCAGAGCGTCGAGCTCCGGATCGACCGGCCCGGGCTCCAGCGCGGCGGCGAACCGCTCGGTGTCGGCGACGTTGGGCACGTAGAGAACGCGCTCGGCGATCGTCCCGAGCCGCTCGGCGAGCCCAGGCGCGCTCGCGAGGACCAGGTCGGCGCCGGCGGCGAAGCGCCGCTCGGCGGCGCGGAAGTCCTCGGCGGCGACGCCCGGCTGCGCCGCGATGTCGTCGACGCAGTGGTAGACCACCAGCGACGGGTCGAGCGCGTCGACGAGCGCCTCGGCCTGCGGGACGTAGGCCCACAGCACCGGCCGCCGCAGCCCCAGCCTGCGCGCGGCGCGACGCACCAGCCACGGCAGCAGCCGCCGGTTGACGGCGCGCGCGGCCGCGAAGCGGTGCAGCGGCAGCACCAGCGGCGCGAGGACGTGCAGGCCGTCGACGGCGCGCGGCGGAGCGAGCCCGCGCCGCAGCCGGCGGGCCATCCGTCCGAGGTCGCGTCCGGCGAGCTTCGGCTGGCGCAGCCCGAGCGACTCGACGAACAGGATGCGGTTCTCACGCGCCAGTCGCGACATGAGGTGGTGCTGGTTGGTCCAGAGGTCGGTCTGCCAGTCGGCGAAGCCGACGCAGACGATGTCGCGCCCGCGCAGTGAAGGATCGGGCGCGGGAGAACTCTGACCGCCGCCGAGGGACATCCCTGCATGATCCCAACGTCCGCGGTCGGGCACGCCCCGGGGCCACTGGGCGGCGGACACGCCCGGTACTCTCGCGCTGTGACCTCCCCGGCGGCGACCGCGCCAGCAGAGATCGCCGCGGCCCGCAGCGCCCGCCTGCTCTTCGACGCGGAGCTGCAGCACGGAACGCTCGACCGCGCCACCGTCGACAGCGCGCCGGCCGCCCGCGTGCTCGCGCCACGCCCGGTGCCGCCGCTGGCGCTGCGGCTCGCCGAGGACGTCGGCCGCAAGCTCGGCCGGTTCGACTTCGAGCGCGCCGTCGCCGCGCCGCTGGAGGCCGCCCGCCGCTCACTGCTCGGTGACGCCGCCCCCGCTCCCCCACGCTTCCTCGTCCGTGTCGACGAGTTCCCCCACTACCGCGCCTGGGACGACCCCGGCGCCTACGGCAGCGACGGCTTTCGCCGCTTCCACGAGATCATGGCCGCCGCTGGGGTCCCCTACATGATCGCCGCGCTGCCGCGCGTAAGCCGCGGTCCGCTCGATCCCGCCGGAACCGAGTCGCGCCCACTCGACGACGGGGAGCTGGAGCTGCTGCGCGCCGTCACGGCCGACGGCGTCGCGCTCGGCCTCCATGGCCGCGACCACCGCACCCGCCACGCCTCGCCGCGCCGCCACTCCGAGCTGCAGGGGCTGGGCGCGGCGGCGACCGGCGAGCTGCTCGACGACGCGCTCGCGACGCTCGCCGGCTACGGCCTGCCGGCCCCTGAGGTGTTCGTGCCGCCCTTCAACCGCTTCGACGCCGCCCAGCTCGCCCCGCTGGCCGAGCGGTTCCCGATCGTCTGCGGCGGACCCGAGGCGATCCGCACGGTCGGCTTCCACCGCACCCCCCAGTGGCGGGGCGACGCGGTCTACCTCCCCTCCTACTTCCCCTTCTACGGCCGCGCCGCCGAGGTCCAGGCGGCGGCCGAGGGGGCGACCGAGCGCGGCAGCGGGCTCTGGACGCCGATCGTCCTGCACTGGGGCTGGGAGGCGGACTCCGGCTGGGTCGAGCTGGAGCGCCTAGCGGCGACGATCGCGCCACACACAGCGCCGTGGTCGGAACTCTCCGCCGCGGTGGAGCGCAGCCGGTGAGCGCCGACTGGATCGCCGAGCTGGGCGCGCGCTTCGATCGCGTGGCGATCGCCCACGACTGGCTGACCGTGCCGGGCGGCTCCGAGGACGTCGTGCTCGACCTGCTCGAGCTGTTCCCCGACGCCGAGCTGTTCACCACCGTCTACGACCCCGAGCCGTGGCCGGCCAAGATCACCGACCGGCCGGTCCACGCGTCGTTCCTCAACCGCATCCCGGGCGCGACGACCAACTACCCGAAGCTGCTGCCGCTGATGAACCGGGCGTTTCGGTCGTTCGACCTCAGCGGCTTCGACCTGGTCGTCTCCAGCAGCCACGCCAACGCCAAGAACGTCCGCAAGGCCCCGGGGGCGCTGCACGTCTGCTACTGCCACACGCCGATGCGCTACGCCTGGGAGCCCGAGTTCCTCGACGGCGAGGACGTCGGCCGGGCGACCCGGATGGTGTTGCCGCCGCTGCTCGGCCACCTGCGCCGGGTCGACCTCGCCGGCGCGGCGGGGCCCGACCTCTTCGTCGCCAACTCCGCCTTCGTCGCCGCCCGGATCCGCCGCTTCTACGGCCGCGACGCCGTCGTGGTCCATCCGCCGGTCGACGTCGACCGCTTCCTCGGGCTGGAGCACCGGCCGGAGGACTACTACCTCACCTTCGGCCGCGTGGTCCCCTACAAGCGGGTCGACCTCGCCGTCGACGCCTGCGAGTTCGGCGGCCGGCAGCTGAAGGTTGCCGGCGACGGCCGCGCGCTGGGCCGGCTGCGCGAGCGCGACAGGGCCGGCGTCGAGTTCCTCGGCCGCGTCACCGACGCCGAGCGCGACGAGCTGTTCGCCGGCGCGCGGGCACTGCTGTTCCCCGGCGAGGAGGACTTCGGGATCGTGCCCGTCGAGGCCCAGGCGGCGGGCGTTCCGGTGATCGCCTACGGCGTCGGCGGCGCGTGCGAGTCGGTGCTCGACGGGGAGACCGGCGTCCTCTTCGGCGAGCAGACGGCCGCCTCGCTGGCGGGCGCGATCGGCCGCTTCGAGGAGCTGGGGATCGCCGGCTCCGACGCCCCCCGACGGCAGGCACGCAACTTCGGCCGCGAGCGGTTCCGGGCCGAGATGGCGCGCGTGACCGTCGAGGCCGACGACGCGCGCCGGGCGTCTACTCGGCCGACGAGCGGCCGAGCAGCGCCGGGATCGTCTTGACGACGATCTTGAAGTCGAGCCAGAGGCTCCAGTTCTCGATGTAGTAGTTGTCCCACTCGACGCGGTCGGCGAGCGAGGTCTGGCCGCGCAGCCCCTGGACCTGCGCCCAGCCGGTGATCCCGGACTTGACGCGGTGGCGGTCGCCGTAGCGGTAGACGTGCTGCTCGAAGCTGCGCACATAGCTGCTGCGCTCCGGTCGCGGGCCGACCAGCGACATCTCGCCACGCAGCACGTTGGCCAGCTGCGGCAGCTCGTCGAGTGACAGCCGCCGCATCAGCTCGCCGACGGCGGTCCGCCGGTCGTCGCCCTCGACTCCGCCCGGCGCCATCCCCTCCTCGGGCACGAAGTCGTCGCTGGGCGCGCCAGGCGCGAGCTCACGCATCGAGCGGAACTTGAGGATGTCGAAGTCGCGGCCGTCGAGTCCGACCCGCGGCTGGCGGTAGAGGATCGGGCCGGGGCTGCTCATCCGGACGGCCAGGGCCAGCGCGGCGAACAGCGGCGAGAGCACGATCAGCGCTACGAGCGCCACGAGACGGTCGATCGCGTACTTGATCGAGAACTGCCAGCCGCGCGGGTCGACGGTGCTGGCGCGCAGCAGCGGCACCCCGCCGAGGTGCTCGACCTCGACGCGGTTGCTGACGTTCTCGAACAGCCGCGGGATCACCGCGACCTCGACCCCGAGCTCGCGGCAGCGACGGATCAGGTCGAGCATCACCGAGTGCGGCGCGGTCGAGAAGGTGACGATGACGTGGTCGACGCGCTTGTCCTCGACGACCTCGGCAAGGTCCCAGCTCGCGCCCAGAACGGGCAGCGCATCGGGGTCGCCGCTGTTGTCGATCAGCGGATCCTTGTCGAGGAAGCCGATCGGCCGCAGACCGAGCTCGGGGCTGTTGGCGAGCCGCTCGGCGACGGTGTGGCCGACGCTGCCGGCGCCGATGATCAGCGTGTTCCAGCCGCCCTCGCCCTTGCGCAGGCTGCGGCGGCGGTCGATCGTCAGGCCGAGCCTGCCGGCGCCGAGGAAGACCAGCGCGAAGATCCACAGCCGCAGGGTGTCCTGGGTGAGCATCTCGTCGTCGATCAACGTCCCGAGCAGGGTCAGCACCATCGCGGCGATCGATGTCGCGGCGAAGATGCGGGCGAGCGCGTCGATCGCCTCGTCCTGGAAGCGCGGCCGGTAGAAGCCGCGGACCTGGAGGATCCCGATCGCCGCGGCCGCGTAGAGGGCGCCCCACGCGAGCTGCTTGAACTCGGTCCCTCCGGGCGCGGCGATCACCGCGACCGCTGCGGCGCCCAGCAGCATCGCGAGGTCGAAGACCCGGTAGGTGCGGATGCGCCGCTGGCGCGCGGCGCGCCGGTCGTACGCGGTGGCCGCCTCCCGCTGCTCCGGCCGGGCGGCGGAGGCGGGGTGGGTGAGGTGCTCTGTGACCGAGGATGCCAAGACGCTCACACCGCTAGTCGGCAGCCGAGCCCTCAGGGTTTAGCGCCGATCGCGACCGCCCCGCGAGGAGGCGGTCGCTCACACGCACTAGGTCAGCGGCCGGGCGAACCGGCGCAGACCGACGCCGATGCCGACGAGGGCGATGCCGCCGAGGATGAGCAGGCCGACGTCGAGGCCGGTGAACGGCAGCGAGCTGCCGGTGTCGCTGGTGACACTCACCTGGGTCGGGGCGCTCGACGCGGTGTCGCCGGCGGTGCCGCCGTCGTCGCCGCCGTCCTGGATCGTCGGGAGGGCGTCGTTGCCGCCGCCGCCGTAGGTGTCGCCGACCGCGTCCTGAGCGTAGGCCGGGGATGCGGCGAGAAGGGCAATTGCCCCCACGGCCATGATCAACGCGAGTCGCTTCATCTGAATCGGTATTCCTTCCATCTTGTCCTGGGGCCCAAGTCTGTGAGCTTCTGTGTCGGTCGGCCAGCTCCCGAGCTTTAGGCCGCGAGCCCAGGTACAGAGCGGGTTCCTGGGCAACGCCCCCAAGGTAGCAGTAAAGCCGGCGGATAGCCAAAAGTCGATCCCAACCTTCTAGACGCGCGCGCCACGCGACTGGATCAGCCCGCCGCGTCCCTCCTGATGCGATCGAAGACGGCCTCCGCGGACAGCGGCCGCCCGGAGCGCTCACGGCGCAGCGCGGCTCGGGCGAGCGGCCCGCGCGGATCCAGCTCCACCGCCCGCCGGTAGTCGGCGAGCGCCGCCGGACGGTCGCCGGCCTCCGAAGCCGCGAGCCCGCGCGCCAGCCAGAGGAACCAGTTGTCGGGGTCGCGCGCGAGCGCGCGACCGAGCCACGCCCGCGCCGCCAGCGGCCGGCGGCGCTGGATCTCGATCAGGCCCGCGCTGAGAGCGGGGCCCGAGGTGAACGGGTCGAGGCCCTCCGCGCGCCGCAGCCGGTCGAGCGCGGCGGCAGGGTCTGCGCGCCAGGACTCCGAGGCGGCGCGCCGCTCCCGATCGGACAGATACGACGCGGAGACCGCCACCGCGGCCGCCGCCAACGCGACCGCGAGCGCGCCGACGAGCACCCGCGGCACGACGACCCGGCGCTCCCCCGCCCCGAGGGCCGTCGCCAGCCCGAGCAGGGCGAACGCGGGACCGGCGAGCGCCGGCACCTCCCAGAACCAGTCGACCGAGCCGTGGACGAGCCAGACCAGGCCCGGCAGCAGCGCGATCGCACCCGCCGCCGCGGTGGCCGGTTCGAGCCGCCGGCGTCCGCGCAGCGCCGCGACCGCCGCCAGCACGACGAAGCCCGCGAACAGCGCGAGCCCGACGAGGCCGGTGTGGGCGAGCAGGCGCAGCTCGACGCTGTGAGTCCAGCGCGGCTGCTCGCCCGACCGCCGCTCCAGCAGGTAGTACGCACCCCAGTTGTCCTGGCCGAGCCCGGTCAGCGGCCGCTGCGCCCAGGCGTCGATCGAGACGCGCCAGAAGTCGGGCCGGTTGCTGCCCGCCAGCGCGAAGCGCGAGCTGCCCGGCTCGGCGGCCTGATAGGTCTGGGAGCGCTCCCAGTAGTCGGCGATCGCCCGGTCGGGCCGCCCGTCGACGGCGACCAGTGCCGCGACCGCCCCCGCACAGGCGGCCACCGTGGCGACGGCCGCCACCACGCGTCCCGCGTTGCGGGTGGTCAACGGCGCGAGCTCGACCCGCCGGTCGGCGAGCGCGAGCCCCACGCCGGCCGCGACCGCCGCCCCGCAGGCGGCCAACGCCGGACCGGTGACCGCGCCCGCGGCGCTGCCGAGCGCCGCGTCGGCTGCGCCCGCGGGAGCGGCGTCCCAGCGCTCGAAGACGTCGAGCAGCCGCCCGAGCACGGCGGCGCAGGCAAGCGCCGGCGGGACGGTCCAGATCAGCAGCCGCAGCCGCCCCGGCACCAGCGCGACCGCTCCGAGCGCGACCACCGGCAGGGCGAACAGCCAGCCGCGGCTGGCGCACAGCACTGCGGCCTGCAGGCAGGCGGCGGCGCAGCCCGAGAGCGCCGCGCGCGCCCAGACGGGAAGCTCGCGCCGCGCCGCGAGCGCGATCGACAGCAGCGCGCCGACGGTGAAGAAGGCGGCCGTCGCGTTGACGTAGCCGAGCGGGAAGTCGAGCCGGCCGTCGAGGAACAGCGACGCCGCGCCGTCCCCCCCGAGCCGGACGAGCGTGACGACCGCCAGCGCCCCGGTCACCGTGGCCAGCGCGCCGGCGACGGCCAACGCGGTCCAGGCCCGCCACGGCAGCAGCGCGAAGAGCGCGAACAGCACGAGGTAGAGCAGCGTCCGGTTGGAGCCGTCCAGCGCCGCCTCGCGGTCGGGCGCCCAGGAGATCGACAGGTACGACCAAGCGGCGAAGGCGCCCAGCAGCCCGAGCGCGGCCGCGGCGGTGGGCGACAGTCGCAGCCGGCTCGGACCGAGGCCCGCGACGACGGCGACCAGCAGGCCGACCGCGATCAGCGTCGAGGGGCCGCGCGTCGCGAGCGTGTAGCCGCCCTCGACGACCGCCCACCACACCCACAGCGCGACCACGGCGAGGCCGGGGACGAGCACGAAGCTCCCTGGAGGCCGCCGCTCCGCCACGGCCGGAGCATAGGCGGGCGGCGCGACGACGGGCCAGGCGACGGCCGGGCGACGGCCCTCGCCGCTCAAGCAGGCGGCCGCCCCCGCCGACGAGCGGCAGATGAACGTCGTTCACAACCTGATCGACTCGATCCGCGCCAGCCGCGCGACCCGTCTGGTGATCCTCACCTCGGTAGCCGTCCAGGTCGCGTTCGTGACCGCCCACGGGATCAACAAGCAGCTGCTCGGCGACGGACTCTTCCTCGCGCTCGACACCGATCCGAACCTGCCGAGCTGGACCACGAGCGCGGTCTTCCTGCTCGCCGGTGTCGCCTGCGGCCTGCTGGCCTGGCTGTGGCCGGATCTGCGTGGGCTGCTGATCGCGCTCGCGGCGATCACGCTGTTCGTGTCGCTGGAGCAGACCGCGCAGCTGCACTCCCGGCTCGAGCGCGCGGTGGCCGATCCGGGCGCGTCACTGATCCAAGCCGGAATCGGCCTCTGCTTCGCGGCGGTCATGGCGGCCACCGCCCTGCGCCTGCGCGGGATGGCGCGGATGCTGATGGCGGGAGCGCTGCTGGCGGCGGCGATCTCGTTCGGAGCGAGCGCTCTCAACCGTGCGTTCGACCTCCCCTACGCGCTCCTGATCGCCTGCCAGACGATCGAGGAGCTGGGCGAGATGACGACCGCGACGCTGATCCTCGCAGCTGTCGTCCAGCCGCTCGTCGATGCGATCTTCAGGCGCGTCGAGGCGAGCCGCGCCCACACCGTCTGAGCCGCCGCGCCTGCGGCCGGCTTCGACACTCCCGCTCGCCTTCCTTCCGACGTGCGCGTGCGGTACGGTGCACGGAAAGTTGCAACGCCGAGTCGTCCCCAAAGGGGGCGAGCGGGGGAACCACTTCCCGGGGCGAACCGCGGCTGGCCCTAGACCGCGGCGCGCTGCTCTTTCTGCGCGAGCCCGTCAGCTAACCCCGTAGGCATACGAGAGAGAGGCTTTCGGACTCGATGAAACTCCTGTGCACGGCAACCGCGGCGGTCGCGGTCGCGCTGACCCTGCTCGCACCCGCCGCTTCGGCCGGCCCTGCCGAGCGCGCCGGCGCGCGGATGGTCGACCGCTTCAACGACGTGCGCGAGCGCCACGGACTCCAGCCGCTGCGGCTCGCCCCGCGCCTGCAGCGCACGGCGCGCGGCTTCGCCGGCCACCTCCTGCGCAGCGGCGGCTTCTACCACGGCACCAGCTTCCAGCGTGCGGGCTTCCGCCGCGCCGGCGAGATCCTGGCGATGCGCAGCGGGCGGAGCCTCTCGACGGGCGCTCCGCTGTCGCAGTGGCTGGGCTCCAGCGGCCACCGGGCGCTCGTCCTCAGCCGGTCGTTCCGCTGGGTTGGGGTGGCGCCGGCGCGCGGCGGCTACCGCGGTTACCCGGCGACGCTCTGGGTCGCCCACTTCGGCGGCTGACCGAGCGGCGCAGACCGAGCCGGCCGGACGCCGGGCCCGCGGCCCGCGTCCGACCCCTGCGGAGGCGCTAGGCCCCCGGCTCCTTGCGCGGGACCAGCACCGTCCGCTTGAACTCCGCGACCAGGACGCCGTCCTGGTTGAGCACGCGCGTGTGGACCTTGACGATCCCGCGGTCGGGCTTGGAGCCCGACGGGCGCAGCTCGAGCACCTCGGACTCACAGAACAGGGTGTCGCCGTGGAAGACCGGCGCGGGGTGCGAGAGCTCCTCGGTGGCGAGGTTGGCGATCGCCTTGCCGGACACGTCGCCGACCGACATGCCGAGCGCGAGCGAGTAGACGAGCGGACCGACGACGACGTTGCGGCCCTGCTGGGACTGCCCCGCGTAGACGTCGTTGATGTGCAGCGGGTGGTGGTTCATCGTGATCAGGCAGAAGAGGTGGTCGTCGGCCTCGGTCACGGTCTTGGCCGGCCAGTGCTTGTAGACGGCGCCGACCTCGAAGTCCTCCAGATAGCGGCCGTAGGGGCGCGCGCCGGATGCCTCGCGGGTCGCCTGGTCAGTGTCGACGGTCATGTGCTCCTCGTGGGCCGGGGTTGATTCGCCACTTCGACGGCGCGAGATCCTATTCGCTCGTGCTCAACGACGACGAAGGGCGCGGTAGGCGCGGTACGCCGCCACGGGCAGGTCGGCGCACAGCCGCGGCTGTGCCCGCACCCCGTCGGCGGTGGTGAAGGCGAGCGCAGCCCCGCTCCCGGAGACGGTGCGCAGCGCGGTCACCGGCCAGGTCCGGCCGGCCAGGCGGACGTCGAGCTGGCCGAACGCCCGCAGGCGCAGGTCGAGATCCTCCCAGCGGCAGCCGCCGGGATCGTCGACCGTCGTCACGGCGGCGGTCGCGGCCCGGCTGTAGTAGCCGACGCCGTCCGACTCCCGCTGGGCCCACCCGCCGTCGCCGGCCGCGGCGAGCGCCAGCGCCTCGCCGACCGCGGTCGCGGCGGCCGCGGCCTTCTCGGCCTCGAGCTCGGCCGCGGTCGATCCGCGCGCGACCGGGATCGCACCGTCGACGATCACCGGGCCCTCGTCCAGCCGCTCGCTCATCAGGTGGAAGGAGAAGCCGGTCCGTGACTCGCCGTTGTAGAGGCTCCAGCCGGTCGCGTGGACTCCGCGGTAGGCGGGCAGCAGGCCGTCGTGGTAGTTGACCACCCGCCCGCCGCAGGCGGCCAGCAGCTCGGGCCCCAGCAGCTGTGGGGTCATCAGCGAGAGCGCGACGTCGGGCCGGATCTCCTCGGCGATCCGCCGCACCACGGCGGGGTCGTTGACGCCCCGCCGGCGCGGCGCGAGATGGGGGATCCGCTCGCGAGCGGCGACCACGCGCAGCGGGTCGAGGACGGGAGCGCGCGGCGCCCCACTCCGCGCCGGTCGCGCCAGCCGGCCGGCGAGCGCGCGCAGCGGCACGCCCAGCCGAGGTCGCTCCCACTCGGCGTCGACCACGCCGACGAGCTCGATCCCGCCGTGCCCGGCCGCCCGCCGGACGGCGGGCAGGATCACGGCGGTGGCGAGCGCGCTCGGCGCCGCGATCAGGAGCAGGCGCAAGGGCCTCGTCGCCGCGTTCCATGTCCGCCGGTCACTGGAGTGGAGATGGTAGGAGGTCCGATAGATTCCGCGATCCATGCGCAATCCACGTGACTTCTTCAAGCCGCTGGCGGTCGGCGCGCCCGACCCGGTCACCGAGGTGCCGTTCAAGCCGTCTCGGATGATCCACTTCCTCGACTTCTCGAACGAGAAGATGGTCGCCAAGGCGCCCGACATCGCGCGGAAAGTGGACATCCTGCTGGGCAACCTCGAGGACGCGGTGCCGATCGACCGCAAGGAGGCCGCGCGCGAGGGCCTGATCACCGTCGGGCGCGACATGGACCTCGGCGACACCGCGCTCTGGGTGCGCGTGAACTCGCTCGAGAGCCCGTGGGTGCTCGACGACCTCACCCGGCTGGTCGCCGAGATCGGCGACAAGCTCGAGACGATCATGGTCCCGAAGGTCGAGGGCGCCTGGGACATTCACTACGTCGACCGGCTGCTCGCCCAGCTCGAGGCCAAGGCGGGCGTCTCCCAGCCGCTGATGATCCACGCGATCCTCGAGACCGGCATGGGCGTGGTCAACCTCGAGGAGATCGCGACCGCCTCGCCGCGGATGCAGGGCATGAGCTTCGGCCCCGCCGACCTCGCCGCCTCACGGCGGATGAAGACCACCCGCGTCGGCGGCGGCCACCCCGGCTACCGCGTCATCGAGGATCCCGACGCCGCCAACCCCGAGGCGCCGCGTGCCAGCGCCCAGCAGGATCCGTGGCACTACTCGATCGCGCGCATGGTCGACGCCTGCACCTCCGCCGGGATCCTGCCCTTCTACGGCCCGTTCGGCGACATCAAGGACGTCGACGGCTGCGAGGCCCAGTTCCGCGCCGCTTTCCTGCTCGGCTGCGTCGGCGCCTGGTCGCTGCACCCCGTCCAGATCGACATCGCCAAGAAGGTCTTCTCGCCCGACCCCGACGAGGTCGCCTTCGCCAAGAAGGTGATCGAGGCGATCCCGGACGGCGCGGGCGTGCACATGATCGACGGCAAGATGCAGGACGACGCCACCTGGAAGCAGTGCAAGGTGATGGTCAACCTCGCCGAGATGCTCGCCAAGAAGGACCCCGAGCTCGCCGAGCTGTACGGCTTCGCGCCAGCGACCGCCTGACGGCGGGCGTTCTCGAGAGCACCGGCGGACTTACGTGCGACGCCGGTAAATCCGCTATCCAGGGCGCATTTCTAATAGATTTGTGCCCTGGAGTAGCAGATTGAACTCGTTCGACGACATCGCCGTCCGTCTCGGATCGCTTCCGCTCGACGTCGTGGCCATGCTCGGCGCTATCGAGCACAGCAGGGGCCGTGAGGATCTCTACCGAGTTCAGGCTCCGCAGGTGCTCGAACGACTGGCGGCCCGAACCCGCTTCGACTCGATCACGGCGTCGAGCGCGATCGAGGATGTCGTGCTCGACGACGAGCGCGCGCTCGAGGTCATCCGAGGAACCGATGTGGGCCCCTATGCCGACCGTCGCGAGGAAGAGTTCGCCGGCTACCGCGACGCCGTCGACTATGTGGTCGCCAAGGAGGCCGAGCCGCTGACGGTCCCCCTCGTGCTTCACCTCCATCGGACGCTGATGCGCCATACCGGCGATGAGCAGGCCGGAAAGCTCAAGGTCAACGACAACTTCGTCGGCGACATCGGCGACGACGGGAGTCGGACCGTGGTCCTGAAGACCACGCCAGCTGGTCAGCCGACCGAACACGCGCTCGTCGAGCTGGTCGCCCGGTACGAGGATGCCCTCGCCCGCCGCGCCGGTCCCGCGCTGCTGATGACCGCGGCGCTCGTGGTGGATCTCCTCGCGATCCACCCTTTCGAGGACGGAAACGGACGGGTCGCCCGCCTGCTCACCACACAGGAGATGCTCCGCCACGGCTACGGGGTGGCCCGCTACGCGTCGCTGGAGCAGCGCGTATACGACTCCAGGAACAGCTACTACCTGGCATTGCGTCGGAGTCAGAGTGGGTGGCGGGAGGGCGGACACGATCTACTGCCGTGGATCCGCTATCTGCTGCAAGTCGTCGCGGACGCCTACGAGGACTTCGAAACTCGGGTCGCAGCGGGGACCGCCCTTTCGGGGGCAACCAAGCGCGAGCAGGCGCGGAACTACATCCGCGATCAAGCGCCGCGCCGGTTTCGGTTCGCGCAGATCGTCGACGCCTTGCCGGACATCAGCCAAGCCACGATCAGGATCGCGCTCGACGAGTTGCGCGACGAGGGTCTCCTCACCGCCTCACGCGGACGCCGGGCGCTCTGGGAGCGGGTAGACGGCGCCGACGCCACCGGCGCCGGCCCTCGATAGGGTTCCCCCGCCCGCAAGCACCGACGGGAGCGGCATGCGGAGACTCGAACGCTCCCGGAACGGAGACTGGTTGATTTGAAGTTCTACGAGTACGAGGCGCGCAAGATCGTGCAGGACGCGGGGATCCCCGTCACCAAGTACGGCTTTGCCAAGACAGCCGACGAGGCGCGTGCGATCGCCGCCGACATCGGCGGCTCGACGGTGGTCAAGTCCCAGGTGCTGACCGGCGGGCGGATGAAGGCCGGCGGGGTGAAGTTCGCCGACACCCCCGACGAGGCCGCCGGTCACGCCGCCGACATCCTCGAGCTGGAGATCAACGGCCACATGCCGCGCGGCGTGCTGGTCGACCCGAAGGCCGACGTCGCGCAGGAGTACTACGCCGGCGTCGTCTGGGACGGGACCGCCAAGCGGCCGCTGCTGCTGTTCAGCGACATGGGCGGCATCGACATCGAGCAGGTCGCCGAGGAGCACCCCGACCACGTCGGCCGGGTGCACTTCTCGAACCTGCTGCCGTTCTCGGACTTCCAAGCCAAGCAGGCGATCGCCGCCGCCGGTGTCACCGGCTCGGCGCTCAACCGCCTGACGCCGATCCTCACCCGGCTCGCGCGACTCTTCCAGGACCGCGACATGACGCTGGCCGAGATCAACCCGCTGGCGCGCCTGGGCGACGGCAGCTTCGTCGCGCTCGACGCGCACATGGAGATGGAGAACGAGGCGATGGGCCGCCAGCGCAAGGTCCTCGCCGACCTCGGCATCGGCGAGGAGGAGGGCACCCGCGAGGGCCACGTCCCGACCCCCTTCGAGGCGCTCGTCTCCGAGATCGACTCGGCCGACCACCGCGGCGTGATCCAGGGCAAGGACACCGGCTTCCACGGCAACGTCGGCCTGGTGATCGGCGCCGGCGGCGGCTCGCTGACCCTCACCGACGCCGTCCGCTCGCAGGGCGGCAGGCCGGCCAACTACTCAGAGATCGGCGGCAACCCGTCGGTCGCCAAGGCCTGCGGCCTGGCCAAGGCGGTGCTGGAGAAGGACGGCGTCGAGAAGATCGCGGTGATGATGTCGATCGTCTCGAACACCCGCGTCGACATCGTCGCGCGCGGCGTGATCAAGGCCTGCCTCGAGCTCGACCGCGATCCCGCCGAGACGATCGCGATCTTCCGCATCCCGGGCGCCTGGGAGGAGGAGGGCTTCAAGATCCTCGACAAGTACGGGATCGAGTACTGCGATCGCTCCGTCTCGATGCACGAGGCGGCCGGCCGCGCGGTGGCCAAGATCCAGGGAGAGGCGGCCTGACATGTCGATCCTCATCGACGAGAACACCACTTTCATCGTCCAGGGCATCACCGGCCGCGAGGCGGTCAACCTCACGCGCGAGTGCCTCGACTACGGCTCGAAGATCGTCGGCGGCGTCACCCCCGGCCGCAAGGGCCGCGAGGTCCACGGCGTGCCGGTCTTCGACACCGTCGAGCAGGTCGTCGCCCACAACGGTGGCCGGGTGCCGGACGGCTCGGTCGTCACGGTCCCCCCCGCCTTCACCAAGGACGCCGTCTTCGAGGCGATCGAGAACGGGATCGGCCTGATCGTCGTCGTGACCGAGCGCATCCCGCGCCGCGACGTCGCCCAGATGGTCGAGCTGGCGAACCTGCGCGGCGCACGGATCATCGGCCCGAACTGCCTCGGCCTGATCGTGCCGGGGGTCGCCAAGATGGGCGGCATCGGCGGGCCGGCCAAGAACGCCGCCCAGGCCTACCAGCCGGGCTCGATCGGCGTGATGTCGCGCTCGGGCGGCATGACGACCGAGATCTCCTCGACGTTGACGGCCGCCGGCCTCGGCGTCTCGACCGCGGTCTCGATCGGCGGCGACGCGATCATCGGCTCGGCCTACGCCGAGCTGATGCCGCTGTTCGAGGCCGACGAGCAGACCGAGGCGATCGTCATCTACACCGAGCCGGGTGGCCGCATGGAGGCCCAGCTCGCCGAGTGGGTCGCCGCCAACGACTCGCGCCTGCCGATCGTCGCCTTCATGGCCGGCCGCTTCATGGACGACGAGGAGATGAAGGGCATGTCCTTCGGCCATGCCGGCACGATCGTGGAGGGCAAGGAGGACACCGCGACCGAGAAGATCGCCCGCCTCGAGGCGGCCGGCATCCCGGTGGTCGAGCGGATCGACGAGATCCCCGACGCGGTCAAGCGCAAGCTCGAGCAGCGGAAGGGAGCGGTGGCCTGATGCCCGGCATCTTCATCGACGTAGAGGTGGACGAGTCCGTCAGCGGCGACGTCGAGCTGGCGCGCAAGCTCGAGGAGGTCTGTCCCGTCGACATCTTCGCCGCCACCGACGGCGGCGTGGAGGTCGTCGAGCGCCAGCTCGACGAGTGCGTCCTCTGCGGGCTCTGCCTCGACGCCGCGCCCGACGGCGCGGTGCGCGTCAAGAAGCTCTACGACGCCAGCGTGCTGACGCGCTAGCTGGCCGGCACACCGAAGCGTCCCGCCCCGGCCGGCGCGCGCCCGCAGGGCCCGTCAGCCGGCGGCGAGCGGCGGCGACCGGTCCCCTTCGAAGACGCTCGCCACATCGACGCGGTCGTCGATGGCGAGCATCGGTGCCCGGCCCTTGAGCAGGATCTCCTGGTACTCGTCCTCGGCGTCGGACTGCATGACGATCGCCCCGCCGACGCCGAGCGTCGTCTCGTCGCCGTGGACGACGAGCGTGCGGATGACGATGCTGAGGTCGCAGCCACCGCCGAGGCCGAGGTAGCCGATCGCGCCCGAGTAGACGCCGCGGGCCTCGCCCTCCAGCTCGTCGATGATCTCCATCGTGCGCTTCTTCGGTGCGCCGGTCATCGAACCGCCGGGGAAGCAGGCGCGAATGCAGTCGGGTGGGTCGACGTCGTCGCGCAGCAGGCCCCGAACCGTCGAGACCAGCTGATGGACGGTCTCGTAGCTCTCGACGTGCATCAGGTAAGGCACATGGACGGTGCCGACCTCGCAGACGACGCCGAGGTCGTTGCGCAGCAGGTCGCAGATCATCAGGTTCTCGGCGCGGTTCTTCTCGCCCGTGCGCAGCTCCTCGGCGAGCCGTACGTCCTCGGCGGGCGTCGCGCCGCGCGGGCAGGTGCCCTTGATCGGCTTGGCCTCCACCCAGCGGTCGCGGCCGATGCTGAGGAAGCGCTCCGGCGAGCTGCTCAGCACGGCCGAGTCGCCGAAGCGCAGATAGGACGCGAACGGCGCCGGGTTGACGCGCCGCAGCGTCCGGTACAGCGCCAGCGGATCGGGCCGCACGGCGGCGGTCACCCGGTTGGTCAGGCAGACCTCGTAGGTGTCGCCCTCGATCATGTGACGCTTGCAGGTCTCGATGTCCTCGATGTACTGGCGGTGGGAGCGGCTGAGGCGGAAGGCGACGGGCGGGCTCTCGCGCTCCTCCCCGGCGGCCCAGTCGGGATCCGCGACGGGCGGGAGCGACGCCAGGCGCAGGGCGGTCTCGGCGATCCAGCGGTCGGCCTCCGCGGCGTGCTCGGGGTCGGTCGCGCAGAGCAGGTAGGTGCAGCGCTCGAGGTGGTCGAAGGCGATCACCCGGTCGGCGAGCAGGAACGCCGCGTCGGGCATGTCCGAGCGGTGGGCGGCGTCGCCGCCGCAGTCGGCCTTCAGCTCGTAGCCGAAGTAGCCGACGAAGCCGCAGTTGAAGTCGAACGGCAACTCGTCGGAGACCAGCCGCAGCCGGCGCATCTCGCGGCTGAGGTAGTCGAATATCGACTCGCGCCGGCGCTCGACCTCACCGCCGCGCTCGATCACGACCTCGCCGTCCTCGACGTCATAGGCGACGGTCGCGCTCAGCGGCCCGTCGGCCGCGCCCATGAACGAGAAGCGCGACCGCTCGTCGACCTTGCTCGAGTCCAGCCAGAAGGCGTTCGGGCTGTCGCCGTGGAGGTGGACGAACGCCCGCTCGGTGTCCTGGATCGAGTCCAGCCGCCGCACCTTCAGCTCCAGCTCGGCGCCGCGCGCCGCCCGCCACGACCGGGGCCCGTGGCTCGCGGGCTCGGTCAGCGCGGGGATCGCGCCGTGGCCGAGGTGCTGCGCGGTCAGGTCGCGGAAGTTGGCGAGCAGTCGCCTGCCGTGCTCGGTGCAGATCGACTCGGGGTGGAACTGGACCCCCCACAGCGGCCGGCTGCGGTGCGCGACGCCCATCAGGACGCCGTCGCTGGTCCAGGCGATCGGCTCGAGCTCGTCCGAGAGCGGCTGCTCGAGACAGAGCGAGTGGTACCGGACTGCCTGGAACTCGCGTGGGATGCCCTCGAACAGCGGCGAGCCCCCGTGCAGGACGGCGCTCAGCCGGCCGTGCATCACCTCGGGGGCGTGGACCACGCGGCTGCCGCAGACGAAGCCGAGGCCCTGGTGGCCGAGGCAGACGCCGAGCAGCGGCGCCTGCGCCGCGGCGATCGCCTGCGCGCAGACGCCGAAGTCCTCCGGACGCTCCGGGCTGCCGGGCCCCGGCGAGACGACGATGTTGTCGAACTCCAGCTCGCTCAGCTCGTCCCAGCGCGCCTCGTCGTTGCGCACGACGATCGGCTCGTCGCCGTTGGCCTCGGCGATCAGCTGGAAGAGGTTGTAGGTGAACGAGTCGTAGTTGTCGATCAGCAGCGTCTTCATCGTCAGACCAGGTACTTGCGCAGGATCTTCCCGAGCGGGCTCTTGGGGATCTCGTCGCGGAACTCGACGATCCGCGGCACCTTGTAGTTGGCGAGGTGCTCCTGGCAGAAGCGGATCAGCTCGCGGTCGTCGCAGTCGTCGTTGGGCACGACGACGGCCTTGACGGTCTCCTCTCCGTCGGCGCGACCGGGCACACCGACGACGACGGCCTCGGCGACCTTCGGGTGGGCGCCGAGCACGTCCTCGACCTCGATCGGGTCGACCTTGTAGCCACCGACCTCGAGCAGCAGCTTCTTGCGTCCGACGATGTAGAGACGGCCCTCGTCGTCGAGACGGCCGAGGTCACCGGTGTAGAACCGCCCGTCGCGGAAGGCGGTCCGGTTGACCTCCTCGAGGTTCGCGTAGCCGCTGGTCAGCGCAGGGCTCGCGAAGGCCACCTCGCCGACCTCCCCGACGGCTACCGGCTGCCCGTCGTCGTCGACGATCGCGACATCGATCGAGCCGACCGGCTTACCGACCGAGTCGAAGGTCGCCACCGGGTCGGGATCGGTGTTGGCGGCGATCACGCCGGCCTCGGTCGCGCCGTAGAGCTGGCGCACGAGCACCCCGTACTTCTCGCCGAACGCCTCGAAGGTCTCGCGCGGGAGCGCGGTGCCGGCCGAGAAGCAGAGCCGCAGCGCCGAGAGGTCGGCCTCGGCCGGCGCCTCGGCGAGCAGCCGGAACTGGAACGGGACGCCGGGGAAGACCGTCGCCCGCTCACGCTCGAGCAGCTCCAGCGCGCGGTGGCGCTGGAGCAGGAACGGGTTGGGATCCTCGAGGACGATGAGCGTGGCACCGGTCGCCGCCGGAGCGAACAGGCACGCCCCCATCCCCCAGGTGTGAAAGAGCGGGATCGCGCTGAAGATACGGTCCTCGGCGAGGATGCCGAGCGAAGCGTAGAGATCGGCCTCGGCAGAGCACTGCCCGTGGGTGCGCGGCACACGCTTCGGGCGCCCGGACGAGCCGGAGGAGAACTGGTAGACGAGCGTCTCGCCGGGATCGCGGGCCGCCAAGCGGCCGCTGGACGCGCCCGCGACCAGCGCCTCGACGTTCAGGGACTGGCCGTGTGCGTCGCCGGTCGACATCACGGTCACCGGCCCGTCCAGCCCCGCGGCGATCCGCTCGCAGACGCCCGCGCTGCGCTCGTCGGCGATCACGTGCCCAACGCCAGCGTTACGGAAGACGAACTCGAGCTCCGCCGCCTTGAAGGCGGGGTTGACCGGCACGACGATCGCGCCGAGGGCGCTGACCGCGTGGAAGCTCGCCACGAACCAGGGCCCGTCGCGGAGCACCAGCGCGACCGCGTCGCCCGGCGCGACGCCGCTGCCCGACAGCCCGTGGGCGAGCCGCTCGATCTGGTCGACCAGGTCGCGCCAGGTGACGCGCTCACCGCCGTGGACGACCGCCTCGGCGTCGGGACGGGTCTCGGCGTTGGCGTAGAGAAGGTCGGTGATCGACACGTCAGCCGCCCCGGCGTGCCTCGACCAGCGCGGCGATCGTGGCGAGGCTCGTGAAGTTCTCCGGCGTGAGGTCGTCGTCGGCGACGGCGACGCCGTAGCGGCCCTCGATGAACGCGACCAGCTCCATCAGCCCATGCGAGTCGACCAGCCCGCTCGCGAGCAGGTCCTCGCCGGCGTCGATCGTGCCGATGCCGGAGCCTTGGGTGAGCTCGGCGAGGACGAACTGCTCCAAGTCGTCGGTTACGGCCATCTGGTGAATCGATCCTTCCTGCTTCGCGGTCGGTTGTGCTTGGCAGCCTGACGTCCAAGCTCTCTTCGGCACGAGCTGCGGCGGCCTATAGTCCCGGCCGGAGCAGACCACGCCACCGTAGCCCACCGCCGCCCGGCTTTCCTCCATGTCGAATCAGCCGCTTCCAGATCCAGCCGCCGGGGTGTTCACGACCATGCTGGTGCTCGGCGGAGCGCCGGTCGCCCTGGAGGCGCACCTCGCCCGGCTGGACGCCAGCGTTGGCACCCTCTACGGGCACCACCTGCCGGCGGCGACCGACCGCCGGGCGGTCGCCGCCGCCGCCGATGTCGCGGCCGCGCGCCTGCGGCTGACCTATCTGCCGGGCGACCGCGCGGTGGAGGCGGTCGCGCGGGAGATCGACCCGGCGATCGTGCTCCCCGGCCGCGACCGCGCGCTCGATCTGCGCTCGGTCGAGCTGGACGGCTGGGACGGGCGCCACAAGTGGGCCGACCGCCGCCTGCTCGAGGCGCTCGAGCACGACGTCGCTCCGGCGATGCCGCTGCTCGTCGCGCCCGGCGGCGCGGTCCTCGAGACCTCGCGGGCGTCGCTGTTCGCCGTCGTCGGGGGCCGCCTGATCACCCCACGCGCCGCCGCCCGCGTGCTGCCGGGCGTCGTCCGCGCCCAGGTGCTGGAGCTGGCCGCCACGGCCGGCCTCGACGCCACCGAGGCGCCGTTGACGCTCGCCCAGCTGGCCGGCGCGGACGAGGCGTTCGTCACCGGGGCGGTCCGCCTGCTCGAGCCGGTCCGCTCGCTCGACGACCTTCCCCTGCCCGGGCCAGGCCCGGTCACCGCGCTGCTCGCCGACCGCCTCCGCTCGCGCTGGCTCGCCCCGGCCGGATGAAGGGGACATCGCCGACGTATTGCGTCGGCGATGTCCCCTTCACGTCACCAGGGGCCGGCGGCGCCGGCAACCGGCGTCACCGCGGGCCGGTGCGGCGGTCGCGGCTGGCGGCGCGGTCGAGATCGCGCGCCCAACCCAGCAGCTCGGTCACGTGCCCGTCGGTCAGCCCGATCGGCGGCGAGGTCTCGACCAGCAGCGTCGGCTCCGCGCGCGCGTTGGCCCACTCGCGACCGCTGTCGGCGATGTTGTCGTCGATCCAGGCGGCGGGACGGCCCTGCGCGTAGCTGTCGAGGACCTCGATCTTCCAATGCGAGCTGCCGAAGCGGGCGCGGCCGTCGAAGGTGAGGCAGGGCAGCTCGCCAAACGGCAGGCCGAGCAGGTGCGGCAGGTACTCGTTGGCCTTCTCCTCCCAGCCGGTCGCCCAGACCAGCTCGAAGCGGTCGGCGAGGCGGGTCAGTCGCGGGCCGTTCTCGGGCGGGATGCAGTGGGCGATCCCGTCGATCCACTGGAACGGACTGGGCAGCTCGGCATCGGCCGGGAAGCCGAAGAGGCTGAGGACCCCGTCGACGTCGACGAAGAGGACCGGCTTCACCGCTTGCCGCGAGCGAGCTGGCGCTCGACGACGTTGCCGAGCAGCTTGATGACGGCGCTGTCGCCGGTCACCTTGACGTGGCCCTGCCCGTAGGCGCGCGCCCACTCGCGCAGCGTGCCCTCCTCGGCGAGCCCGTTGAACTGCTGGCGCTGGACGGTGACGTCGAGCCGCGCGTCGCCGGCCGGGTCGCGGTCGACCTTCGGTCCGGGCAGCTCGACGCGCCAGATCGGCGCATCGCCGCCCCGGCTCGGCAGCTCGAGGCGCATCACCAGCTTGAGCTGCTTGAGCGCCGGCACCTCACGACCGAGGTTCTCGACCGCGGCGCGGATCAGCGCCCTGGTGTCGGAGGCGGACACCCCGCCGAGTCTAGTGGCGGGGGCGACGCCGGCGCGGCGGAGGTGCCGGAGCCGCCTCCGGACCCGGTCAGATCTTGTGGCGCTCGAGCAGCTTCTTGCCGATGACCATCCGCTGGATCTCGGATGTCCCCTCGCCGATCAGCAGCAACGGCGCGTCGCGGTAGAGGCGCTCGATCTCGTACTCCTTGGAGTAGCCGTAGCCGCCGTGGATGCGAAACGACTCCTCGACGCAGAAGCGGCCGGCCTCGGACGCGAACAGCTTCGCCATGCCGGCCTCGAGATCGGAGCGCTCGCCGGCGTCCTTGAGCCGGGCGGCGCGCATCGTCATCAGCCGCGCGGCGTCGACCTGGGTCGCCATGTCGGCGAGCTTGAACTGGATCGCCTGGTGGTTGGAGATCGTGCGGCCGAAGGTCTTGCGCTCCTGCGAGTAGCGCAGCGCCAGCTCGAGCGCCCGCTGGGCGATGCCCACCCCGCGCGCGGCGACGTTGACGCGGCCGACCTCGAGCGCGTCCATCATCTGGCCGAAGCCCTTGTTGAGGCCCGCGTCCTCGCCGCCGAGGATGCTGTCGGCGGGGGTCCGGTAGCCGTCGAAGACCAGCTCGGTCGACTCGACGCCCTTGTAGCCCATCTTCTTGAGCTGCGGCGGGACGGTGAATCCCGCGTAGTCGCCGGTGTTCTCGTGGACGCCCGGCTCCTTCTCGGCGATGAAGCAGGTCATGCCCCTGTAGCGCGGATCGGCGTCGGGGTCGGTGCGCACCAGCACGAACACCAGCCCGGCGCGCAGCCCGTTGGTGACCCACATCTTCTGGCCGTCGATCACGTAGGCGTCGCCGTCCTTGCGCGCAGTCGTCTTGATCGCCTGGACGTCGGAGCCCAGCTCGGGCTCCGACAGCGAGAACGCGGCGCGGACCTCACCGGTGGCCATCCGCGGCAGGTACTTCTGCTTCTGCTCCTCGGAGCCGAACTTCATCAGCAGGTAGGAGCCGATGAAGTGGGTGTTGACGATCCCCGAGATCGAGATCCAGCCGCGCGAGAGCTCCTCGACGATCATCGCGTAGGTGGTCAGGTCGAGCCCCATGCCCCCGTACTCCTCGGGGATCGTGGTGCCAAACAGGCCGAGCTCCTTCATCTGCTCGACGATCGGCTCGGGGAACTCGTCCTCGTGGTCGTAGTGCTCGGCGTTGGGCAGGATCTGCTCGTCGGCGAACTGGCGCACCATCTCGGTGATCGCCTTCTGCTCGTCGGTCATCTCGGTCGTCGCTACGGCCATGGGGTCTCGGGGCTCCCGTTTCGTCGGTTCTGATCGACGCGGGAGGATACCGGCGTCGAGGCGATCCGAGCCAGCCGAGAACGCCGCCAGGCGACGCGTATCGTCGCGCTAGAAGCCGGCGGGGTGACGCGCGACGAAGCCCTTGGGCGAGCGGTCGTAGGTGCGCCAGCGCGGCCCGTCGCCGGAGGAGCGCTCGTCGTAGGTCGTGCGGTCGCCCATCGAGGTGTCGAGCCGGATGCCCGCGATCACCACGTAGGCGTGGCCGGGGTTGGTGTAGACGGTGATCCACCGTCCCTCACCGGACTCACCCCAGGACATGAAACTGCCGGAGTCGAGCGGGCTCTTGAGGAAGCGGCCGCCGAACAGCGCGTGGCTGACGGTGCCGGAGCAGTCGTAGCCGCGGTCGAGCTTGCGCCAGATGCTGCTGTAGGGCTTGTGGCCGCCGCCGTAGACGTAGGGCTTCTTGACGATCCGGTTGGCGGCCGCGATGACCCGCTTGACGCGCGCCGGCGCGCTCTTCGGCGGGATCACGATCCCGTTGTGCAGCTTCGCGCGCTTGGCGGGCGGCGGCGGCGGCACGTACGCGGCGCCGCCTCCACCGCTGGAGGTTGCCTGGGCGGAGGCCCCGGCGGGGAGCGTTACGGCCGCCGTCAAGCAGGCAGCCAGCACGCAAAGGATTCCGTGTCGAATTCGGCGGTCCAAAACTCTTTCGAACGCCTACGGGGTTAGCTGTCGGGCTCGCGCTGAAAGAGCTTGCGCGCTCCCTCTATCGAGGAAGTTCGCCCCAGTGGCCAGGCCACCTTGGTTCCCCCGTTCCACTCATGTGGATTCGGCGTGGCGGCAAGCTAACACATCTTGCGGCGGAAGACTCACCAAAGGCGGGACAAACCCGCAACCTGGGGGGTTTTCGCGGGCAGGCTCAACCACCTGCCACGTGCAGCGGATCTTGCGCCAGGCCGCTCTGCAAGCGGTCTGGCACCCCGTGCAAGGGATCGTTCGACCAGTACCCGGGTAGCCTCGCTTCCATGCCCAACCGATTGGCGCGCGAGAGCTCCCCCTACCTCCTCCAGCACAAGGACAACCCGGTGGACTGGTATCCGTGGGGCGAGGAGGCGCTCGCCGCCGCTCGCGAGCGCGACGTGCCGATCCTGCTCTCGATCGGCTACTCCGCCTGCCACTGGTGCCACGTGATGGAGCGCGAGAGCTTCGAGGACGGCGACGTCGCCGCCTACATGAACGAGCAGTTCGTCTGCGTGAAGCTCGATCGCGAGGAGCGGCCCGACCTCGACGCCATCTACATGGAGGCATGCCAGGCGATCACTGGCCAGGGCGGCTGGCCACTGAACGCGTTCCTGACCCCCGAGCAGGTGCCGTTCTTCGCCGGGACCTACTTCCCGCCCGACGAGGGCCGCGGGATGCCGAGCTGGCGCCAGGTGCTGCGCTCGGTGGCCGACGCCTGGGCGCAGCGGCGCGACGAGATCCGCACGACGGGCGCGCAGGTCGCGCAGCGGCTGTCGGGGGCGGCCTGGGTCGAGCCGACCGACGAGCCGCTGACCGAGCAGGGACTCGCCGACGCCGTCGACCGGCTGCTGACCCAGGAGGACCGGCACAACGGCGGCTTCGGCGCACAGCCGAAGTTCCCCGCCGCCTCGGCGGTCGAGCTGCTGCTGCGACGGGGCGAGGTCGACCCGGCCCTGCGCGCCCTGCACGCGATGGCCGCCGGCGGCATCTACGACCAGATCGGCGGCGGCTTCGCCCGCTACACCGTCGATGCCGGCTGGCTGATCCCCCACTTCGAGAAGATGCTCTACGACAACGCGCTGCTCGCGCGCGCCTACCTGCACGGCTGGCAGGCGACCGGCGACCCGCTGCTGCGGCGCATCTGCGAGGAGACCCTCGACTGGGCGCTGCGCGAGATGCGCGGCCCGGAGGGCGGCTTCTACTCGGCGCTCGACGCCGACTCCGAGGGCGAGGAGGGACGCTTCTACGTCTGGACGGTCGAGCAGGTGCGTGCGGTGCTCGGCGACGAGGCCGAGCCGGCGCTCGAGCACTTCGGCGTGCGGCCGGGGGGCAACTGGGAGGGCAAGACGATCCTGACGCGCGGCGAGACGCCGCCGGAGAACCTCGACGAGCTGCGCCGCCGCCTCTACGAGGCGCGCGCCGAGCGGGTCTGGCCGGGGCTCGACGACAAGCGGCTGACCTCCTGGAACGCGCTCATGATCTCGGCGCTCGCCGACGCCGGGGCGGTGCTGGGCCGCGCCGACTACCTCGACGCGGCCCGCGCGTGCGCCGCGTTCGTGCTCTCGGAGCTGACCGACGCCGACGGCCGCCTGCTGCGCACATACAAGGACGGCGAGGCGAAGCTCAACGCGTACCTGGAGGACCACGCGTTCCTGCTCGAGGCGCTGCTGACCCTCTACGAGGCGACCTTCGAGCCGCGCTGGTTCGCGGCGGCCCAAGCGCTCGCCGACACGACGATCGAGCGGTTCGGCGATCCCGAGCACGGCGGCTTCTTCGAGACCTCCGACGACCACGAGCGGCTGCTCACCCGCCGCAAGGATCCCGAGGACCACCCGATCCCGTCCGGGAACGCGGCGGCGGCGTTCGGGCTGGCGCGGCTGGCGGCGCTGACCGGCGAGCGCCGCTACCGAGACGCTGCGGTCGGGGTGCTGGCGCTCTTCGGCGAGCTCGCCCAACGCCACCCCAACGCCTTCGCCCACATGCTCCAGGCGTTCGACTTCCACCTCGCGCGGGTGCGCGAGGTGGCACTGGTGGGCGACGACCTGGGCGCGCTGGAGAGCGTGGTGCGCGGCGCGTTTCGTCCGCACCTCGTGGTGGCCGGCACACCGCCCGACGGCGGCGACGCCGGCGCGGTGCCGCTGCTGGCGGGCCGGGGGCCGCTCGACGGCCGCGCAGCCGCCTACGTCTGCGAGGGCTTCACCTGCCGGGCGCCGGTGACCGATCCGGCCGAGCTGGAAGCGGCGCTCGCGTGAGGCGGTCGGTCGGCCTGGCGATCGGTGCGGCCGCGGTGACTGGCGCGATCGCGTGGCCCGCCGCGACCCCAGCGGGCGATGGGCCGATAGCGGCACTACTGGTGCCGGAATCCGCCCAGCGCGCCGAGCTCCCGCCCCGGGCCGACGGGAGCCGGGCGCTGCGCGCCGCGCGCGGGATCGCCGCGCTCGGCCCGCGGCCGGCGGGCAGCGCGGCCGAGCGCCGCGCGCACGCCCGCGTGGCGCGCGCATTCCGCCGGGCGGGCCTGCGCGTGGCCGTCCAGCCGTTCACGGTTCCCGGCCACGGACGCTCGCGCAACGTGATCGGCACGCTCGACGCGCCGCGGCGCGACTGCCTGAAGATCGCGATGGCCCACGCCGACACCACCGCGCCCGGACCGGGCGCCAACGACAACGCGTCGGGTGTCGGCGTCGTGATGGCGATCGCCGCCCGGCTGCGCCGGATCGCCCCGCGCTGCGACGTCTGGCTGGTGGCGACCGGGGCCGAGGAGCGGATCTTCACCGGCCAAGGAGACCACCTCGGCGCGCTCGCGCTGGCGCGGCGCGCACGCGCACGCGAGGCCAAGCGACGGCTGCGGTTCGCGCTCTCGCTCGACGAGGTCGGTCGCGACCGGCCGTTCTGGCTGCGCTCCCCGGCGGCCGCGCCACGCCCGCACGTCGAGCGCGCGCTGCTGCGCGCCGGGCGGGCCACCGGCGTCGCGGTCAGCTGGGTCCGCGACGAGGGCGACAGCATGTCCGACCACCGCGAGTTCGAGCTGCTCGGCCTGCCGGCCGCCAAGCTCGGCGTCGGCGCGGGCGGCGAGCCCTGTCGCCATACGGCCTGCGACACCGCCGACCGCCTCGACCGCCACTCGCTCGCGCTCGCCCAGCGGCTCGCCGAGCGCGCGCTGTGGTGAGCCGGCGTTTCCGGAACGGGCGGTGGGGTTGACCCCACCCGCGTTGGGCGGCTCGCACGACCGCGACCGTCCCGGACGTCTGCGAGCATGGCCGCCGTGAACGGACGCCGGTCGCTCTTCTCCTTCCCGGCAGGCAGGCGGGCCAAGTGGGTCGTCTTCGGGATCTGGCTGGTCGCGATCTTCCTTGCGACCGGGCCCCTGAACCTGCCGGCGAAGTTCTCCGACGCCGAGGAGAACGAGTCGACCTCGTTCCTGCCCGGCGACGCCGAGTCGACCAAGGCGCTCGAGGCGACAGAGGAGCTGCAGGGCGGCGAGCTGGCATCCGCGGTGATCGTCTTCCGGCGCGAGTCGGGGCTGACGGCCGCGGACCGTCGCCAGATCCAGGCCGACGTGCTGGCGCTGACCGAGCAGCGGTTCCCGGGCGTGGTGGCCGACGGCGCGACCGCCGCCGCGGGTGGCCAGGCCAACGGCGGAGCGGAGGCCGCACCCGGTGGCGGACCGCCGGCGGGCGGCGAGGCCGGCGCCGGCAGCCAGACCGGAGCCGGCGGCGGTGGCCCCCCGGCGGCCGGCGAGCTTCCCGAGGGCTGCGGCGGACCGACGACCCCCGTGCCCGGCCAGCCGGAGGGCTATGCGCCGTTCGTCGGTCCGATCTGCTCGCCCGACGGCAAGGCGGCGATCGTCACCGCCTACCTCAAGGGCGACGGCGAGGCCGCCACCATTCTCGACCCGATCGAGGAGTGGCGCGACCAGATCTCCAACCCCGGCGGCGGGCTCGAGGTCAAGATCACCGGCGGCGCCGGCTACGCGGCGGACGCGATCAAGGTCTTCGAGTCGATCGACGGGACGCTCGTGCTCGCGGCGGTCAGCCTGGTGATCTTCCTGCTGATCGTCATCTACCGGTCGCCGGTCTTCTTCCTGGTGCCGCTGACCGCGGTGCTGTTCGCCGAGGCGCTGTCGCGCTCGCTCGGCTACGGCGTCTCGGAGCTTGGGGTGGTGATCAACGGCCAGTCCAGCTCGATCATGTCGGTCCTTGTGCTCGGGGCGGGGACCGACTATGCGCTGCTGCTGGTGGCGCGATATCGCGAGGAGCTCCACCGCCACACCGACAAGCACACCGCGATGGCGACCGCGCTGGCCTCGGCCGGCCCGGCGATCCTCGCCTCCGCCGCCACGGTGATCGCCGCCCTCTTCTGCCTGATGATCGCCAAGGTCAACGGCACCGCGGGTCTGGGGCCGATCGGCGCGCTCGGCGTGGCCTGCGCCGCCTTGTCGATGCTGACGCTGCTCCCCGCGCTGCTGACGATCGTCGGCCGTCGCGCCTTCTGGCCGTTCGTGCCGCACACGCCCGAGACCGCCCCGAGCGAGGCGGGGCTGCCGGCCGGGTCGGTCGCGCGGATCTCCGAGGGCCCACGGACGACCGCGCTCGGCAGCGTGATCCTCGCCGCGCTCGTCGTGGTGGTCACCCTGCCGCTGGTCCTGCTGAACTTCCTCGTCAGGGTCGTGATCAACACGGTCCTGGCGCTGTTCGGGAGCGGCGCGCGGTTCCCGTCGCTGATCGTCGGGCCGCTCGACCGGATCGCCTTCAAGCCCTACGAGCTGCGCCGCTACCGCCACGAGCACCTCGCCGACGCCACCCACGGCGTCTGGAAGCGGGTCGGCGACTGGGTAGCGCGCGGTCCGAGCCGCGTGATGGCCGGCGCGCTGGCCGTGTTGGTGGTGATGTGCATGGGCCTGTTCTTCTTCTCGACCGACCTCACCAGCAACGACGCCTACCGCACCACCGTCGAGTCGGTCGAGGGCCAGGAGCTGCTTGCCGAGAGCTTCGCCGCCGGCTCCGGCGCGCCGACCGACATCGTCGTTCCCGAGGATGCGGACATCGGGGCGGTGACCAGCGCGGCGGAGGGCGTCGAGGGCGTCGATTCCGTGGCTGGCCCGGTCGCTCAGGGCGATGGCCGCGTGCTGCTCCAGGCGACGCTCGGCCCCGAGCCCTACTCGACCGAGGCCTACGACCTGATCGAGCCGCTGCGCGCCGCGGTGCAGGACGTAGCACCCGCCACGCTCGTCGGAGGCCCGACGGCCGTCGAGTTCGACGTCCGCGAGGCCGCCGCCTGGGACTCGCTGGTGATCCCGCCGATCGTGCTCGTCGTCGTCTTCCTGATCCTGACGCTGCTGCTGCGCGCGATCGTCGCGCCGCTGGTGCTGATCGGGACGGTGATCCTCAGCTTCGCCGCCGCCCTCGGCGTCGGCTTCTTCGTCTTCGAGTTCGTCTTCGGCTTCCCCGGCGCCGACCCCGGGATCCCCCTGTTCGCCTTCGTGTTCCTGGTCGCGCTGGGGGTCGACTACAACATCTTCCTGGTCGCACGCGCCCGCGAGGAGACCGTCGAGCACGGCACCGAGCAGGGCATCCTGCGCGCGCTCGCGGTCACCGGCGGGGTGATCACCAGCGCGGGCATCGTGCTCGCCGGCACCTTCTCGGTCCTCGGAACGCTGCCGCTGGTCTTCCTGACCGAGATCGGCTTCATCGTCGCCTTCGGCGTGCTGCTCGACACCTTCCTCGTCCGGTCGGTGCTGGTGCCCGCGATCGTGCTCAAGCTCGGCGACCGCTTCTGGTGGCCGTCTGCGCTCGCGCGCCGCGACGGCCCCCGCGAGCCAGCCGGCACAGAGCCAGCCGGCTGATCCGATCGCCCCTGGCGCGGCGCTCGCGCGACCCCCTACAGTGATGGCAGGATGTCGGCCGTCCCCGAGCTCGATCCCCAGCAGGTAGCCGAGCTCGGCGAGCGGATCGAGGTCAACGTCAAGCGGGCGGTGCAGGCGCCCCCGCGGGTTCTGCGCGAGGTGCTGGTGGCGCTGATGGCCGGCGGCCACGTGCTGATCGAGGACTACCCGGGCGTCGGCAAGACCGCGCTCGCGCGCACGCTCGCGCGCTCGATAGACGCCGACCACGCACGCGTGCAGTGCACCGCCGACGTGCTGCCGGCCGATCTGGTCGGCACCAACGTCTACGACCAGCGCGAGAACCGCTTCGAGTTCCGCCCCGGCCCGGTGTTCGCCAACGTCGTGCTCGTCGACGAGGTCAACCGGGCGTCGCCGAAGACCCAGTCGGGACTGCTGGAGTGCATGCAAGAGCGACAGGTCACCGTCGACCGCCAGACCCACGAGCTGGCGCGGCCGTTCCTCGTGCTGGCGACCCAGAATCCCGTCGAGTACGAGGGCACCTACCCCCTCCCCGAAGCGCAGCTCGACCGGTTCATGGTCCGCGTCTCGCTCGGCTACCCGACGGTGGAGCAGGAGGCGCGGATGCTCGCCGACCACGTCCGCGGCGACCGTGTGCTCGAGATCGCGCCGGTCGCCGACGTCGCCGACATCCTCGCCGCACAGACGGCGACGGCCGCCATCGACGCCAGCGAGCCGCTGCGCCGCTACGTCGTCGAGCTGCTCAACGCGACCCGCGCCGACCCGCGCGTCGAGCTCGGCGCCAGCCCGCGCGCCGGACTGATGCTGTTCCGCGCCGCGGCCGCGCACGCCGCACTGGAGGGCCGCGGCCACGTCCTCCCCGACGACGTCCAGCGGCTCGCGCGGCCGGTGCTCGCCCACCGCCTGATGCTCGCCCCGGGCGCCCAGCCCGAGCAGCGTGACGCGGTGATCGCCGACGCGCTCGCGCGGACCTCCGCGCTGTGAGGTCCGGCTGGTGCTGCGACCGCTCGCCACGGCGTTGCTCGGCGGACTGCTCTGCCTGATCGGCGGCGCGTTCGACACCGCCTCGCTGTACGTGCCGGGTGTCGCCCTCGTCGGGCTCGCGGCCGGCGCGGCCGGCTGGGTGATGTTGGCCGCGGCCGGGGCCCGCATCGAGCGGTCGGTGGTCGTCTCCACCGCCGTCGAGGGCGAGCCGTTCCCGCTGCGGATCGAGGCTCGCCTCGGCGCGCTGCCCGCGCCGGGCGGCCGCCTGACCGACCCCCAGTCCGACGCCACGGCGCCGCTCGCCGCCCGCCACCGCGTGGTCCTCGACGCGCAGGCGACGCTCGAGCGGCGCGGGACGACGGCGCTCGCCCCCGCGGTGCTCGAGATCTCCGACCCGCTCGGGCTCTACGTCCGGCGCGTGCGCGGCCGGCCCGGTCCGGAGATCCTCGTCCTGCCGCGGGTCGAGCCGGTCGCCACGACCGCGGAGGGAGGTGGGGCGGGCGCCGGATCCCAGCCGGGCGTCGGAGGCGGGGCACGGCCGGCCGGCAGCTGGCGCGACGACGCCTCCGACGGGATCGACCTCGACGGCCTGCGCCCCTACCGCGAGGGCGCGCCCGCCTCGCGCATCCACTGGGCGACGCTCGCCCGCCGCGGGGTGATGATGGAGCGGCGGATGGTCGCCGAGCGGACAGCCGCCGCACTCGTCGTGCTCGACGCCGCCGCGCCTGCCGGTGACGACGAGCTCGACGCCGCGGTGCGGGCGGCGGCGTCGCTGACGGTCGCCCTCGCCCGCCTCGACGGTGCGGCGCTGCTGCTGCCCGGCGACCGCCGGCCGGTCGAGATCGGCCACGACCTGACCGCCTGGCCGGCGGCCCACCGCCGGCTGGCGCTCGTCCAGGGTGGGGCGCGGACCCAGCTCAGCGGACTCGGCACCGGCACCGAGACGCTGGTCTGGGTGACCGCCGCCGACCTCGCGGCGCTGCCGCGGGGGTTCGAGCGGATACCCGCCAGCGCGCGCTTCCTGGTGGCGCCGCGGCTCCCCGACGGCGCCGTCGCGACCTTCACGGTCGCCGGCTGTAGCGGAATGGTCGTCGACCGTTCGCGCAGGAGCGCCGCGGCGTGACCCTGGCGCTCGTCAGGCTGGCGATCTTCGCCGCGTTCGCGGCCTTCGGGACCGTGATCTGGTCGCGCCTGGTCGCCGACCCGTCGACCGCGACGACCGCGGCCACGGTGCTCGTCGCCGTCGCCTGCGGCGGTGCGCTGATCGCAATCGACCGTCGCGTCCAACGGCGCTGGCTCGCCCAGCTGCTCGCCGCCGCCGCGGTGTTGGCGGCGCTGGTCGCGGCGCTCGCGGTCGAGGGGATCGCGCTCGGGCTGCTGGCACCGTGGGGCTGGAGCGACCTGGCCGCCCATATCGACCGCGCGCTGGTCGGCGTGCAGGAGGTCGACTGGCCCTACGACGGCCCCGACGAGTGGGTGCGGCGGACGATCCTGATCGGCGCGCCACTGCTGACCGTCGTCGCCGCGGCGCTGGCCTTCTGGCCGGCGCCGGAGGAGGCCAAGCCCGGCCTGCGGCTGTCGGCGCTCGGCGTGCTGATCGCCCTCTATGCGATCGGCGCGACCACCCGCGACCCGGGCAGCCCGGTCGTCCTCGGGATCGCGCTGGCGGCGCTGGTCGCCGCCTGGCTGTGGCTGCCGCGGCTGGCCGGCCGTGAGCGGGCGATCGCGCTCGCCGCGGTTGCCGCGGCGACGCTGATCGCCGTGCCGGCCGCCAACGCGCTCGACGGCGACCAGGCCTGGCTCGACTACCGGTCGTGGTCGCCGTTCGGCGCCGAGCGCGGGATCTCGTTCGACTGGAGCCACCAGTACGGGCCGCTGGACTGGCCGCGCCAGGGAACCACGCTGCTGACGATCCGCTCCGAGCGGCCGCACTACTGGAAGGCCGAGACGCTCGACGGCTTCGACGGCACCCGCTGGTATCGCAGCGGCGAGTCGAGCCAGTCCAATCTAGCGGCGGAGATGCCGTTCTCCAGCGGCGCGACGTTCTCGGCCGGCGACTGGGACTACGACGAACCCAACAACGACTGGAACAACTCGATCCAGGTCGAGGTCCGGTCGCTCTCGACCGACGTGGTCGTCGGCGCCGGGCTCACCTACGACATCTCCGGGGTCGCCGCCGTGCCGGCCGCCGACGGGACGGTCGAGCTGCTCGGCGACCCGCTCGAACGCGGCGCGCAGTACACGATCCGCAGCTACGAGCCGGCGCCGACGCCGTTCCAGCTCGACGGCACGCCCGCGGGCTATCCGGACTGGGTCGGGCGCTTCGTGACCGTGTCGGTGCCCGCACGCGGCGAGGACGACTCCGACCCGGTGGCCGTGCCGACGTGGGGATCGGCGGCACTGGCCGAGGCCGAGACGGCCGCCACCGGCGAGCAGGCGCCGGCCGCGGGTCGCGACCTGAGTGCCACGCGCGCCGAGGCCGAGCTGACCCGAGCCGCGGACGCCGCCGAGGAGGCCGACGCCGCGCTCGCGAGCTCGGAGTACGCGCGCACCTACGCGCTCGCCCGCTCCCTGACGGCCGAGGCCGACAGCGCCTACGACGCGGTCACCGCGATCGAGACCCACCTGCGTGACAGCTACGCCTACGACGAGCTGGTGCCCGAGCGCGAGCGCCCGCTCGACGCGTTCCTGTTCGACGACCGGCGCGGCTACTGCCAGCACTTCTCCGGCGCGATGGCGTTGATGCTGCGGATGGTCGGCATCCCGGCCCGCGTGGCGGCCGGCTTCTCGCCGGGCACCTACAACCGCGATGCCGGTCAGTACCGCGTCCGCGACCTCGACGCACACTCCTGGGTGGAGGTCTACTTCGAGGGTGTCGGCTGGGTGCCGTTCGACCCCACCCCGCGGGCCGCCGACGCGGAGGAGACCGGCGAGGAGGCTGCCGGCGCACCGGCCACCGGCGGCGAGGAGGCGAGCGCCGGCCGGGTCCGCCAGAGCGAGCCTGAGCCGGCCGACGACCCGGAGACGGCGCCCGAGGACGAGGAAACGGCCGAGCCCGAGGACGCCGGCGCCGCCACGGCCGCGAGCGCGAGCGACGCCGACAGCGGCGGCGGCTCCGCCGGGACGGTGCTCGCCGCCGCCGGGGCGGCCCTGGCACTGGCACTCGCCGCCGCGGCCGGCGCCGCAACGTTGCGGCGCCGGCGCCGGGAGGGCCTGGAGCCCGCCCGGCTCGCCGAGGTCGAGACCGCCGAGCTGCGCCACGCGCTGGAGCGCCTCGGCTGGGACGTCTCGCCGTCGACGACGCTGCTGGCGCTCGAGCGGCGTCTCGCCGACGAGGCGGGGCCCGCGTCGGCGGCCTACGCCGCCGCGCTGCGCGCCGCCCGCTACCAGACGCGCGACGTGCGGCCGCCCGGCCCGCCCGAGCGGCGCGCGCTGCGCCGCGAGCTGGCCGCCCAGGCAGGCCCGCTCGGCCGCCTGCGCGCTCTGATCGCTCTGCCACCCACCTGACCCCACCGGCGAGCCGGCACCACCGCCCGCTCAACCGCCGCCCAGAGGCCGCGCGGAGGATCCTTGGGGGTATACCCCCAAGGATCCTCCGCTCGCGCGGTGGGGCGACCGGGTCGGGGTCAGGCGTCGGTGGCGAGCCGGGCGGGCTGGCCGGCGGCGTGACGACCGGCGAGGAATCCGAACGTCAGCGCCGGGCCGAGCGTCGCGCCGCCACCGGGGTAGGAGTCGCCGAGCGGAGCGGCGGCGGCGTTGCCGGCGGCGTAGAGCCCTTCGATGGTGCCGCCGCGCAGGTCGCGGACCTCGCCGTCGACGGTGATCCGCGGCCCGCCGTTGGTGCCGAGCGCGCCGTGGAGCATCCGCATCGCATAGAACGGGCCCTGCTGGACCGGCGCCAGCACCGCCGGCGTCGGCCCGCCGGTCATGAACGCCTCGTACCAGGCGCTGCCGCGGCCGAAGTCGGGATCGTGGCCGGACGCGACGTGGGCGTTCCAGCGCTCGATCGTCGCCTCGAGGCCGTCGGGGTCGATCCCCGCGTCCTCGGCCAGCTCGCGGATCGTCTCGCCGCGGTGGACCCAGTCGGGCGCCGGCTCGCCCGCCGGCATGCTCGGCAGGATCGCGGCGGCGTCCTTGAGCCGCTGGTCGTAGACCATCCAGTGGTCGTGGTTGGGGTGCTCGACGGCGACCGGGTCGAACGCCGCTACCGCCTTCGGGAAGTCCTGGTAGCTGACCGCCTCATTGACGAACCGCCTGCCGTGGCCGTTGACGACCACCACGCCGGGGATCGCCCGCGCGCCGCCCATCTCGATCATCCGCTCGCCCTCGAACTCGGCGTTGGGGTCCATCAGCGCCGGCTGGCCCCAGAAGGCGCGCATGTTGCCGAGCGCCGCGCCCGCCTCCATCGCCATCCGCAGGCCGTCGCCCTCGTTGTGGGGCGGGCTCATCGGCTCGACCGGCTCGCCGATGAACGCCTTGACCAGCTCCGGGTTCCACTCGAAGCCGCCGGTGGCGATCACCACCCCGCGCCGGGCTCCGATCGCCTGGCGCGCGCCGTCGCGCAGCACGACCGCGCCGACGATCGCGCCGTCGTCGTCGCGCACGAGCTCGTCGCCGCGCACGCCGGTGACGACCTCCACACCGCGGTCGAGCAGGCCGCGGTAGAGCGAGGCGACCAGCGCCGAGCCGATCACGCGGACGTCGTCGCGCTCGCGCTGGGCGGCGAGATCGGCCGGCACGTCGCCGCCGATCAGTGCCTTGGCGCCCTCGTCGAGGGTCAGCCAGGCGAGGTGCGGGCTGGTCCGGACCTTCGGCGACTCCGCTCCGAGCGCCGCGCGGGCGTCGAAGGGCTCGGACTCCAGCGAGCGGCCGCCCTCCGGCTTGCCGCCCGGCAGGTCGGCGTAGTAGTCGGTGAACGAGGAGGAGACCATCAGCTGCAGTGGCGTGTTGTCCTCGAGGTACTCGGCGACGTCATGGGCGCGATCGACGTAGGTCTCCACGAGCGCCGGGTCGGGCTCGGAGCCGAGCGTCAGCCGGCGGATGTACTCGAGCGCCTCCTCGCGGCTGTCGGAGATCCCGGCGGCCGCCATGTGGCGGTTGAGCGGGATCCAGATGATCCCTCCCGAGACCCCGGCCGTGCCGCCGATCAACCGCGCCTTCTCGAGCACGAGCGTCTCGGCTCCGCCGTCGTGCGCGGCGACGGCGGCGCTGAGCCCGGCCGCCCCCGATCCGAGCACCAGCACGTCGACGACCTGGTCCCAGCTGCTGGGGATCGCTGCGGTCATTTTCCAGTCCTTTCCGGCGGCTGAGCGCCACCCTCCACGACACCACTCCAGTGCGATAATCTGCCGCCAGGTTATCTTCCCCTGGGGAGTGCCTGTCAACCCCCCGACCGGATCCGAGCGATGCAGCGGACCCTCTTCGACCACGACCACGACCACTTCCGCGAGGCCGTCCAGACCTTCGTCGAGCGCGCCGTCGCGCCCAACCGCGACCGCTGGCGCCGCGAGCACGGGATCGACCGCGAGCTGTGGCTGGAGGCCGGCCGCCAGGACTTCCTCGGCATCTCGGTGCCCGCCGAGCACGGTGGCGTCGGGCTCGACGACTTCCGCTACAACGCCGTGCTCAGCGAGGAGCTGGCCGCCGCCGGGCTCGCGATCGCCTCGTCGGTCGGGATCCACGTCGACGTCGTCGCGCCCTACCTGACCGAGCTCGCGACGGCCGAGCAGCAGGAGCGGTGGCTGCCGCGCTTCTGCACCGGCGAGCTGACGACGGCGATCGCGATGACCGAGCCGGGCGCCGGCTCCGACCTCAAGGCGCTGCGAACGACCGCGCGCCGCGACGGCGGCGACTGGATCCTCGACGGCTCCAAGACGTTCATCACCAACGGCGCCAGCGCCGACCTGGCGATCGTCGCGGCCCGCACCGGCGACCCCGGGGAGATCACCCTGTTCGCCGTCGAGGCCGACCTGCCCGGCTACAGCCGCGGCCGGCCGCTGGAGAAGGTCGGCCAGCACGAGGCCGACACCGCCGAGCTGTTCTTCGACGGCGTGCGCCTGCCGGCGCTGGCGGTGATCGGCGAGCCGGGCCGCGGCTTCGCGGCGATGATGGAGCGCCTCCCCCAGGAGCGGCTGCACACCGCCTTGGTCAACGTCGCCCATGCCGACGCGGCGCTCGGGCGCACGCTCGAGCACGCCCGCGACCGCCAGGCCTTCGGCCGCCCGATCGGCACCTTCCAGCACAACCGCTTCCTGATCGCCGAGCTGGTCACCGAGCTGGAGGTCACGCGCACCTACGTCGACCGCTGCGTCGAGGCGCGCGTGGCGGGGACGCTGTCGGGGATCGACGCCGCCAAGGCGAAGTGGTGGAGCGCCGAGGTGCAGAACCGGGTGATCGACGCCTGCGTCCAGCTGTACGGCGGCTACGGCTACATGGACGAGTACGAGGTCGCGCGCGCCTGGGCAGATGCGCGCATAACCAAGATCTGGGCCGGCACCAACGAGATCATGAAGGAGCTGATCGGACGCTCGCTCGGCTTCGGCGATCCCGCCCCGGACCGGCCCGGCCGCCCCCGCGCAGTCGAACAGGAGGACTCCCGCAGATGAGCGCCCAGACCGTGATCGACGGACCCGCCGCGCTGCACGACCTGGTCGGCGCGCCGCTCGGCAGCTCGGAGTGGATGACGATCGAGCAGGCCGACGTCGACTCCTTCGCGGCGGTGACCCGCGACGAGCAGTGGATCCACGTCGACCCCGCGCGCGCCGCCGCCGGACCGTTCGGGGCGACGATCGCCCACGGCTACCTGACGCTGTCGCTGTGCTCGCACTTCCTCGAGCAGATCTTCGCCGTCGACGGTGCGGCGATGGCCGTCAACTACGGCCTCAACCGGGTCCGCTTCCCCGCCCCGGTGCCGGTCGGCGCGCGCGTGCGCGGCCACGCGACGCTGGCCGCCGCCAAGGATGTCGGCGGCGGCGCCGTCGAGGCGGCGGTGGCCGTCGAGATCGAGATCGACGGCGGCGCCAAGCCGGCCTGCGTGGCCGAGGCCGTCGTCCGCTTCTACCCCTGAGAACACCCACCCCGAGGAGGAGCACCGATGCCCGAAGCGACCTTCGACCTGTCCGGCCGCACCGTGATCGTCACCGGCGCCGCACGCGGCGTCGGCCTCGCCCTCTCGCGCCGCTTCGCCGCGGCGGGCGCCGCGGTCTTCATGGTCGATCGCGACCGCGACGAGCTGGAGGCCGCCGCGGCCGACGCCGGCGCGACCGCGCTGACCGCCGACGTGACCGTCACCGCCGAGGTCGACGCGGCGGTCGCCGCCGCGGTCGAGGCCACCGGCCGCGTCGACGTGCTGGTCAACAACGCCGGCCTGCTGCGCGACAAGGTGCTCTGGAAGATCGCCGACGAGGACTGGGCGGCGGTCGTCGGGGTCAGCCTCGACGGCACCTTCCGCTTCACCCGCGCCTGCGTCCCGCACTTCCGCGAGCGGGGCTACGGTCGAGTGATCAACGTGACCTCCTACACCGGTCTGCACGGCAACGTCGGCCAGGCCGCCTACGCCGCCGCCAAGGCCGGGGTGATCGGCTTCACCAAGACCGCCGCCAAGGAGCTCGCCGGCTTCGGGATCACCGTCAACGCGATCTCCCCCAACGCCCACACGCGGATGATCGACTCGATTCCCGAGCCCAAGCGCAGCGAGATCGCCGCGCTGATCCCGATGGGCCGCTTCGCCGACCCGTCCGAGATCGCCGACGGCGTGCTGTTCCTCGCCTCCGAGGAGGCCGGCTACGTCACCGGGATCGTGATGCCGATCGACGGCGGCGTGGCGATGTAAGGACTTGGCAGGCCCGGCCAACTCCGATAATCTGACGTCAGTTAATTGAGAGGAGAGCTGCGATGCGACGAGTGGTGACCGGACAGCGCGACGACGGGAAGTCGGTCTTCGTCGAGGATCGCGTCCTCGAGCCGGTGCTGCCGCCGGTCCTCGGCGGCAACCGGATCTTCGAGATGTGGGGCGCCGACGAGCAGCCGAAGCTCCCGACCGACGGCGCCCGCCCGTCCGCGGAGGGCTACTTCGCCCCCGCCGACGGCTACCGCTTCGGCTTCTTCACGATGCCGCCGACCTCGCACGAGCCCGATCCGATCGAGGACATGGACGCCGCCCTCGCCGAGACCGAGCGGCTGACGCCGGGCATGACCCAGGCGGTCACCGACAACGAGGGGATGCACTTCACCGACACGGTCGACTTCCTGATCGTGATGGAGGGCGAGGTCCACCTCGAGCTCGACGGCGGCGAGAGCAAGCTGCTGAAGGCCGGCGACTGCGTCGTCCAGAACGGCACCAACCACGCCTGGTACAACCGCCATCCCGAGGCGACCGCCGTGATCTTCGTCGCGTTCATCGGCGCGACGCGCGAGGGGTGACCGGATGGCGCGCGTCCCGGTCGCAATCCTCGGCTCAGGCAACATCGGCACCGACCTGGCGATCAAGCTGCTGCGCAGCGAGCGGCTCGAGCTGACGTCGGTCGTCGGCATCGACCCCGACTCCGAGGGGCTGCGCCGGGCGCGCGAGCTCGGCGTGGCGACCAGCGCCGAGGGCATCGACTGGCTGCTCGACGGGCCGGCGAAGCCCGAGATCGTCTTCGAGGCGACATCCGCATACGCCCACCGGGCCAACGCGCCGCGGCTCGAGGCGGCCGGCATCCAGGCGATCGACCTCACCCCCGCCGCGCTCGGACCGTTCGTGGTGCCGGTCGTCAACCTCGGCGACCACCTCGACGCGCCGAACGTCAACCTGATCTCCTGCGGCGGCCAGGCGACGATCCCGATGGTCGCCGCTGTCAGCCGCGTGACCACGGTGCCCTACGCCGAGATCGTCGCGTCGGTGTCGTCGGCATCGGCCGGCCCCGGGACGCGCGCGAACATCGACGAGTTCACCCAGACCACCGCCCGCGGCGTCGAGCTGGCCGGCGGCGCACAGCAGGGCCGGGCGATCATCATCCTCAACCCCGCCGACCCGCCGCTGCTGATGCGCAACACCGTCTTCGCGGCGGTCGATCCGGCCACCGACCGGGACGCGATCGCCGCATCGATCGAGGCGATGGCGGCCGAGGTCGCCGAGTACGTGCCGGGCTACCGGCTGACCGCCCCGCCGCAGTTCGACGAGCCGCGCACGGAGTGGGACGGCCGCGCGCGGGTGACGGTGCTGCTCGAGGTCGAGGGCGCCGGTGACTTCCTCCCCCGCCACGCCGGCAACCTCGACGTGATGACCGCCGCCGCGGCGGCGGTCGGCGAGCGGCTCGCCGCCGCACGCCTGGGAGCCGCGGCATGAGCGGCGTGCGGATCACCGACACGACGCTGCGCGACGGCAGCCATGCGATGGCGCACCGCTTCACCGAACGCCAGGTGCGCGACACCGTCCGCGCGCTCGACGACGCCGGAGTGCCGGTGATCGAGGTCGCCCACGGCGACGGTCTCGCCGGCTCGACCTTCAACTACGGCTTCTCGCTGACCGACGAGCTCGAGCTGATCGCCGCCGCCGTCGACGAGGCCCGACACGCCCGGGTCGCGGTGCTGCTGGTGCCCGGCGTCGGGACCGTCGAGGACATGCGTCGCGCCGCCGACGTCGGCGCGCAGATCGTCCGCGTCGCGACCCACTGCACCGAAGCCGACGTCGCGATCCAGCACTTCGGCGCCGCGCGCGACCTCGGCCTCGAGACGGTCGGCTTCCTGATGCTCAGCCACATGGCCGAGCCGGAGGCGCTCGCCGCGCAGGCGCGGATCATGGTCGACGCCGGCTGCCAGTGCCCCTATGTCGTCGACTCGGCCGGCGCGCTGGTGCTCGAGCAGGCATCCGACCGCGTCGCGGCGCTGATCGCCGAGGTCGGCGGCGACGCCGAGGTCGGCTACCACGGCCACAGCAACCTCGCGCTCGGGGTCGCCAACTCGGTGCTCGCCCAGCGGGTCGGTGCGCTGCAGATCGACGGCTCGACGCGCGGCCTCGGCGCCGGGGCCGGCAACTCGCCGACCGAGGTGCTGGTCGCCGTCTTCGACCGCCTCGGCGTGGAGACCGGCGTCGACCTGCCGGCGATCCTCGCCGCCGCCGAGGAGGTCGTCGCCCCCTACATCGAGCGCGTGCCGGCGATGGATCGCAGCTCGATCGTGCTCGGCCACGCCGGCGCCTACTCGAGCTTCCTGATCCACGCCGAGCGCGCCGCCGACCGCTACGACGTCGCCGCGCACGAGATCCTCGCCGAGGTCGGCCGCCGCGGCTACGTCGGCGGCCAGGAGGACATGATCATCGACATCGCGCTGGAGCTGGCCGGCCGGTGACCGCGACGGCCTTCGACGCGACGGCGCTCGCCCGCCGGCTCGACGCGGCGCTGCGCGAGCGGGTGCCGATCGAGCCGCCGAGCGCGGACGGCGGGCTCGCCGCCATCGCCGACGCCTACGCCGCCCAGCGCGCCTGGGCCGAGCTGCGCGAGGCGGCCGGCGACCGGATCGTCGGGCGCAAGATCGGCCTGACGAGCCCGGCGATGCAGCAGCAGATGGGTGTCGGCGAACCGGACTTCGGCGACCTCTGGGCCTCCTGTGACCTCGGCTCCGGTGGAGGCGACGACACGACCGTCGCGCTGGACCGGTTCGTCCAGCCGCGGGCCGAGGGCGAGGTCGCCTTCCTGCTCGGCGCCGACCTCGGCCGCCCCGAGGTCACCGAGGACGACGCGCGCGCCGCGGTCGAGGCGGCCGCGCCCGCCGTCGAGATCGTCGACAGCCGGATCGCCGACTGGCGGATCCAGCTGGTCGACACCGTCGCCGACAACGCCTCGTTCGGGGCCTTCGTCTGCGGTCGCTGGTCGGCCGAGCTGGCGCGCGCCGACCTGCCCGCCCTGCCGATGCGCGTGCTGCGCGACGGGACCGAGGTGGTCGCCGAGACCGGCGCCGCGGTGCTCGGCTCGCCGCTGGTCGCTGTCGCCTGGCTGGCGCGCAAGCTCGACTCCTTCGGCGTCGGCCTGCGGGCCGGCGACGTCGTGCTGTCCGGCTCCTTCGGCGGCGCGCTGCCGATCGCCGCCGGCGACCGCTACACCGTCGCGGTCGGCGACCAGCCGCCGCTGACGGTCACCTTCGCCGACTCCTGGGAGGCCGCATGATCCTCCGCCTCGCCCACGTCGAGGTGGCCGTCGACGACCTCGACGCCGCGCACGCCTTCTACGTCGAGCTGCTCGGCTTCGTCGAGCACGCCCGCGACGGCGACCGGCTCCTGCTGCGCGGCAGCGAGGAGCTGGACTGCTGGTCGCTGTCGCTGGTCGACCGCGGTGGCCCCGGGCTCACCCACAGCGCCTACCGCGTCTCCGCTCCGTCCGACCTCGACGACCTGGAGGCGCTGCACCGCCGCCTCGGGCTGGCGACCGAACGGCTGGCGGCCGGGTCCGAGCCGGGCCACGGACCGCTGCTGCGGGTCGCCACGCCGGACGGCCACCGCTCCGAGTTCGTCCACGAGATCGACGAGATCGACCCCTACGTCGACGGCCGGCTGGCATTGCCGATGCGACGGCCGGCAGAGCATCCCGGCGGAATCCCGCCGACGCGGATCGACCATGTCAGCCTGCGCGTGAACGCAGTCTCCGACTCGCTCGCCTACTGGTGCGACGAGCTCGGCTTCAGCGCGTCGGAGCTGTGGCTGCGCGAGGACGAGACGCCGCACATCGCCTGGATCCGCCGCCAGACCCGCTCGCACGACGTGGCGCTCGGGGTGGCGCCGGCGCCGGCGTTCCACCACTTCGCCTATGCCGTCGCCGACGCCGCCGCGCTGGTGCGCGCCGCCGACCTGCTCGGCGACGCCCGCCAGCAGCAGCGGATCGAGTGGGGGCCGGGCCGCCACGGCGCGACCAACGCGCTGGCGATGTACGTCCGGGACCCGGCCGGCAACCGGCTCGAGCTCTACGCCGGCGACTACGCGCGCGACCTCGACCGCCCGCCGCTGCGCTGGCGGGTGCCGGACTACAAACTCCAGGGCCACTCCTGGTGGGGCTTCCCGGCGCCGGACAGCTTCGGCGAGACGGCGCCGCTGCTCGAGCCCGACAGCCCCGCCGAGGCGCCGTCGTGACCGCGCCCGAAAGCAGCGCCGGCTCGGTCCCCGCGATCTGGACCGAGCTGATGGAGGCGCCGCTGGCGCTGCGCTTCGTCGAGGCGGGCGGGATCGCCACGCGTGTGCTGGAGGCTGGTGACGGCCCTCCCCTGATCCTGCTGCACGGCACCGGCGGCCATCTCGAGGCCTACGCCCGCAACGTCGCCCGGCTGGCGCGCTCGTTCCGGGTGATCGCCTACGACATGGTCGGCCACGGCTTCACCGACTGCCCCGACCTCCCCTACACCCTCGACGTGCACGCCGACCACCTGCGCGACCTGATGGCGGCGCTCGGGATCGAGCGCGCCCACCTCTCCGGCGAGTCGCTCGGCGGGTGGGTCGCCGCCTGGGTGGCCGCCCACCATCCGGAGGCGATCGACCGGCTCGTGCTGACCACGCCGGGCAATGTGACCGCCAAGCCGGAGACGATGGCGACGATCCGCGAGTCGACGCTGCGCGCCGTCGTCGAAGCCTCGCCGGAGACCGTCCGAGCGCGACTGGAGTGGCTGTTCGCGCCGGCCAACCGCCACCTGGTCAGCGACGAGCTCGTCGCCGTCCGGCTGGCGATCTACACCCGCCCGAACGCCGAGCAGACGGTCCGCAACGTGCTGGCGCTGCAGGATCCCGAGACCCGCGCCCGCTTCAGCTGGGCGCCGGAGTGGTGCGGGCGGATCGCCGCGCCGACGCTGATCGTCTGGACCTCCGACGACCCGACCGGGACGATCGAAGAGGGTCGCCTGCTGGAGCAGTGGATCCCGGGCTCGGAGCTGGTGAACGTCGACGGCGCGGGACACTGGCCCCAGTGGGAGCTGCCCGACCGCTTCGACGAGTTGCACGAGCGGTTCCTCGCCACCCCGCCGAGTCCGGGCCCGAGCCCGACACCGACGCAAACCCAGACTGGAGCACCCCGATGACGCTGACGCTGTGGGACCACCCCGACTCCTCGAACGCGCTGAAGGTCCGCTTCCTGCTCGCCGAGCTGGGCCTCGCCTACGAGCGTGAGACGGTGCCGATGGGCCGCCCGCGGCCCCAGCGCTACCTCGACCTCAACCCGGTCGGCGGCATCCCGGCGCTGATCGACGAGGGGTTCGTCCTCGCCGAGTCGCAGGCGATCCTGCGCTACCTGGCGACCCGCCAGGAGCGCGACGACCTCTACCCCGCCTCGCCGTGCGAGCGCGCCCGCGTCGACGAGTTCCTCGACCGTTTCGCGACCGGCCTGCGCACGGCGCTCTTCCGCCACGAGGCGCCGGCGCTCGGCTGGTCGCTGGAGAAGGGGTTCGACCCCGCTGACGCCGATCTCGATGCCGCCGCCAAGGTGGCGGGCGAGCTGAACGGGCCGCTGTCGCTGCTGGAGTCGGTCGTCGGCGGGGACGGCGCGACGGTGCTGGGCCGCTTCACGATCGCCGACTGCGCAATCGCCCCGGTCCTCTTCCGCACGACGGTCACCGGCCTCTCACTCGACGGCCACCCGAAGCTGGCCCGCCTGCGCGACTCGCTGCTCGCCCGCCCCGCCTGGGCCGCCGCCGACCCGGTCCTCTGACCGGGCCCGCATCACTGACGCTTCCGCTATCGAGGCCGCCCCGACGCCGCAGGCCCGCCCGCTAGGCAACGACCGGGCCGAGTAGGTCGTCGAAGGTGACGCCTGGCATCTTCGCGGGGCGGTCCGGGGCGGTCTCGAGCAGTTGGACGACGGTGCCGTGAGCGGCGCGCGGGTGGACGAAGGCCTCGAGCCAGTCGGGGTCGTCGAGGTACTCGCCGACGATCTCCAGGCCGGCCGCGCGGGCGCGCTCGACGGCCCGACGGAGGTCGTCGACGCGGAAGGTGACGTGGTGGAGGCCGCCCGCCGGGTTGCGGGCGAAGAAGCGGTCGAGGAACGTCGAGCCGGGCAGCGGCTCGAGCAGCTCGATCTGGCTGCCGTCGCCGAAGCCGAGCATCATCCCGCGGTAGCCGACGCGCTCGTTCTCGCCGCCGTAGAGCGGCCGCCCGCCGAGCTGCCCGGCGTAGAGCGGCAGCAGCTCGCGAATCGTCGTCGCCGCGTGGGCGACGTGGTCGAACCTGCCTCCTTCGATCGCGATCTCCACCGCTCGTCCCATCCCTTCGGCCACGTTGATAATCTGACGTCAGCATATTCGATGATCGACTTCACCATCCCATCCGACCTCGCCGAGCTGACCGCGCGCGTGCGCGCCTACGTGGAGGACGACGCGCTGCCGGCCGAGGCCGAGCTGAGCGACCGCGCAGACGTGCTGCGCGACTGGCACGTCGTCGAGGCGCTGCGCGACCGCGCCCGCGAGCTGGGCCTCTACACCCCCCACCTGCCCGAGCGCTGGGGCGGGCTCGGCGTCGGCGTGCTCGGCATGGCGCTGATCTCCCAGGAGTGCGGCGTCAGCCAGCTCGCCTCGCTCGGCCTCAACGCGATGGCCCCCGACGAGGGCAACATGCACACCCTGCTGATCGCCGGCGACGACGATCAGCTCGAGACCTACCTGCGCCCGCTCGCCGAGGGGCGCACCCGCTCCTGCTTTGCGATGACCGAGCCCGAGGTCGCGTCGTCGGACCCGCTCAACCTCGCGACGACCGCCGTCCGCGACGGCGACGAGTGGGTCCTCGACGGGCGCAAGTGGTGCATCACCGGCGCCGAGGGCGCCGCGTTCGCGATCGTCGTCGCCAAGACCGGCACCGACCCCGCCGCCCGTCACCGCAACTACTCGCTGATCCTCGTCCCGACCGACACGCCCGGGTGGGAGCTGGTCCGCCACCCCGACTGGATGGGCGCCCACTCCCCCGGCGGCCACCCCGAGATCGCGCTCAACGGCGTCCGCGTCCCTTCCTCCAACCTGCTCGGCGGTGAGGGCGAGGGGTTCGCGATCGCCCAGAAGCGCCTCGCCGGCGGACGGCTCGCCCACGCGATGCGCTGGATCGGCGCCGCTCAGCGGGCGCTCGACCTCAGCGCCGAGCGGCTGCTCGCGCGCAGCGCGTTCGGCAAGCGGCTCGCCGACCACCAGGCGCTCCAGTTCATGCTCGCCGACTCGGCGATGGACCTCTACGCCAGCCGGCTGATGGTGCTCAACACCGCCTGGAAGGTCGAGCAGGGCCTGCCCCACCGCCAGGAGGTCGCGATGACCAAGGCGTTCGTCTCCGAGGCCTTCGGCCGGATCGCCGACCGCGCCGTCCAGGTCCACGGCGCCGCCGGCGTCGCGATGGACCTGCCGATCGCCGGGATCTACCAGGACGCGCGCGCCGCGCGGATCTACGACGGGGCGTCAGAGGTCCACCGGATGGTGATCGCCCGCGCCTGCCTGAAGGCCGCCGAAGCTGGCCGCTCGACCGCGGAGGCCTGCGGAGACCTGACGTGACCGGGCCCGGCGGCGACGACTACGCCGCCACTCACGCCGCGGCGGCCGCGATGGAGCGCCCGCCGCTGGTCGTCGTCGAGCCGCTGAGGGCCTTCCTCGACGCTCACGGCCTCGGCGCCGGGGCGCTGGAGTGCCGGACGATCGTCGGCGGCAACTCGAACTTCGTCTGCGAGCTGCGCCGCGACGGCCTCCACGCCGTGCTGCGCCGCCCGCCGCGGCCGCCGCTGCCGCCGAAGGCCCACGACATGCTGCGCGAGGCGCGCGTGCTGACCGCGCTCGCCGGCCATGCGCGGGTCCCGGCGGTGCTCGCGATCGGCGAGGACCCCGCGGTCATCGGCGCGCCGTTCTACGTGATGGAGCACCTCGACGGCCACGTGCTCGCCGACTCCGTCCCACCCCAGCTCGACGACGCGGCCAGCTGCCACGCCGCCGGGCTCGAGCTGGTCGCGGCGCTCGCGGAGATCCACGCCGTCGACCCCGACGCCGTCGGCCTCGGCGACCTCGCCCGCCCCGGCCGCTACCTCGAGCGTCAGCTGCGGACCTTCGGCGCACTCTGGGAGCACAACCGCACACGCGAGCTGGCGGCGGTCGAGCGGATCGCCGCGCGGCTCGCCGCGACACTGCCGCCGACCGAGGAGCGGACCGTCGTCCACGGCGACGCCCGGCTCGGCAACGTGATGTTCGCGCCCGAGCCCCCGGCCCGCGCGATCGCGATCTTCGACTGGGAGATGGCGACGCTCGGCGACCCGCTCGCCGACCTCGGCTACCTCGCCGCGACCTGGGTCGAGCCGAGCGACCCCGAGCTGGCGATCTTCGGCCGCACCGCCGCGATGCGCGACCCGCGCTTCGCGACCCGCGCCGAGCTGGTCGCCCGCTACGAGCAGCTGACCGGCCGTGCCGCCGCGGCGACGGTCGACTGGTATCGCGCGCTCGCGCTCTTCAAGACCGTCGTCTTCATGGAGGGGAACTACCGCCGCGCCCGCGCGGGGATGGCCGACGACCCGTTCCTGCTCGCCGCCGGCGACGCTGTCGCCGAGCTGGCCGCCCACGTCGAATCCGCCGTCCTCCCCTAGCCCCCGCGGCCGCGCGAAGGATCCTTGGGGGTATACCCCCAAGGATCCTTCGCCCGCCGCCGGAAGCGGGTGCCCGCTCGCCGTTCAGGAGCGGGTGAGCAGGCCACCGTCGACGGCCAGGACGTGGCCGGTGACGTAGCTGGCGCCGTCGCCGAGCAGGAACACCGCGGCGCCGTCGAGCTCGCCGGCGCGGCCGGTCCGCCCGAGCGGCAGGTCGCTCAGCCACGCGGGCCCGTCGCCGTCGGAGTCGATCAGTCCGTCGGTCATCTCCGAGGCGAAGAAGCCGGGCGCGAGCGCGTTGACGCGGATTCCGTGGCGGCCCCACTGCGAGGCGAGCTCGCGGGTCAGGGCGACCAGCGCCGCCTTCGACGCGGCGTAGCCGGCCTCCGGCATCGGCTCGAGCGCGGCGTAGGCGGCGATCGAGGCGACGTTGAGGATCGCCCGGCCGCCACCCTCCTGCGCGCGCATCGCCCGCGCGGCGAGCTGGGACAGCTCGAACGGGGCGATCAGGTTGACCTCGAGCATCCGCCGCACATCGTCCATCGACTCGCGCGACGCGGGCCCCGGCCTGCTGAAGCCAGCGTTGTTGAGCAGGCCGTCGAGACGGCCGCAGCGCTCGACCGCGGTGTCGATCAGTCGCCGGCGCTCGTCGGCGTCGGTGATGTCGCAGGCGATCACCTCGCCGCCGATCTGCGCCGCCAGCTCGCGCAGGCGGTCCTCGCGCCGCGCGGCGAGCACGACGCGCGCGCCGGCACGCGCGAGCGCGGCCGACATCTGGGCCCCGAGCCCGGAGCTGGCGCCGGTGACGACTATCACCCGTCCGGCGAGGGGCGCGGCGACGGAATCCTGCTGCTCACTCGTTCCCATGGCTCGAACTATCCCACGATTTGCGATAACCTGACGTCAGACTTTCTCGGCAGACCGCGACGGAGGAGCTCGCCCTGAACAAGATCAAGCAGTTGGAGGACCTGCCCGGGCTGATCCCCGAAGGCTCGACCGTCGTGCTCGGCGGCGGCTGGTTCGCCAACCACCCGATGGCCGCCGTGCGCGAGCTGGTCCGCGCCGAGCGGGACGACCTCGAGGCGATCGCGCTGCTCGGCTCGGTCGACGTCGACCTGCTCGTCGGCGCCGGCGCGCTGCGCCACCTCACCTTCTCGATGGTCACGCTCGAGGCCTTCGGCCTGGCGACCAACTTCCGCCGCGCCGTCCAGTCGGGCGAGCTGCCGATCACCGAGCTCAGCGCGCTCTCGCTCCAAGTCGCGCTCGAGGCCGGCGCCCACCGCGTGCCGTTCCTGCCGCTGCGCGGACCGATCGGCTCCGACCTAGTCGGCATGCACCCCGAGTTCTACGGAACCGCGTCGACCAGCTTCGGCGACGCCGACGTGCCCGTCGTCAAGGCCGTCCGGCCCGACGTCGCGCTGCTGCACGCCACCCGCTGCGACCAGCTCGGCAACGTCCAGCACGAGGGCACCTTCGCGATGGACCCCGAGCTGGCGCGCGCGTCCGACCGGGTGATCGTGACCTGCGAGGAGATCGTCTCGACCGAGGAGATCGCGGCCGACGCACCGCTGACGAAGATCCCCGGCCTGCTCGTCGAGGCGGTCATCGAGGCGCCGTTCGGCGCCCACCCCTGCTCCCACGTACCGCGCTACGCGCAGGACGCCTGGAAGCTGCTCGACTACCAGAAGGCCGCGCTGGCCGGCGGCGACGCCTACGCGGCGCTGCTGGAAACCATCCGCGGCGAGGACGAGGAGTCCTACCGCGAGCGCATGCTCGGCGACGGCCGCGGGCGGGTGCTCGAGGCGCTCGTCGAGGCCGCCGTCGTGATCGACGAGGAGACCGCATGACCGCCGACCGCTACGAGATCCACGAGCTGATGATCGCCCGCATCGCCGAGGAGATGACCTCCGAGGGGGAGCACATCGTCCTGATGGGGTCGTTCACCCCGCTGGCCTACGCCGCCTACATGCTCGGCAAGCTCACCCACGCCCGCGACGCCTGGCTGGCCGGCTACAACGCGGTCGGCATCGGACCGGTCGAGCTGAGCTTCACCGGATCGGAGGCGGCCGCCTACCGCAGCGCCACCTCGACCGCGAGCTTCAACCAGAACGGCTGGATCTTCCACCTCGGCACGCGCGGGCTGCTGGAGTGCGTCTCCTCGGCCCAGATCGGCGGCGACGGGGCGATCAACCTCTCGGCGATCGGCGACTACGACGCGCCGAAGGTCCGCCTGCCCGGCGGCGCCGGCGCCCCCGAGGTCGTCCAGAACTACCGCCGGATGGTCGCCTACTTCACCCGCCACGACCGCCGCACGCTGGTCGAGGCGGTCGACTTCGCGACCGGTCGCCGCACCCCGATCGGCGCCGCCGCCCGCGAGCAGCTCGGCCTCTGCCCCGGCTCGGTGCTGATCGTCACCCCGCTCGCGGTGCTGCGCAAGGACGAGGACGACCGGCCGTTCGAGCTGGAGTCCGTCCATCCCGGCGTCGACGTCGACACCGTCGTCGAGAACACCGGCTTCGAGCTGACGGTGCCCGCCGAGGTGCCGGTCACCGGCGAGCCGACCGCACGCCAGGTCGAGCTGCTGCGCGAGCGGATCGATCCGTTCCAGACCGCCCGCTTCGACTTCCTCACCGGCGAGGAGCGGCTCGGCTACCTCGAGGACCTGCTCGCCCGCGAGTGGGACCGCGCGGAGGCGCTCGTCGAGGCGGGCGCGCGGTGAGCGCACGCTCGATCCTCGACGGTGGCGGCATCGAGCTGGCCGACCACCACCACGACCTGCGCGCAACGCTGCGCTCCTACCTCGAGCGCCACGCGCCCAACGAGCTGGTCAACGAGCTCGACCGCGAGAGCCGCTTCCCGGCCGAGATCGTCGCCGGGCTCGCCGAGCTGGGCATCTGCGGCGCGACGATGCCCGAGCGCTTCGGCGGCTCCGACGCCGACTCGACGTCGGTCGCGATCATCTGCGAGGAGATCCAGCGCGCCGGCAGCTGCATCGCCTCGGCGATCACCCCGACCCTGACCTTCGGCGGCCCGGCGATCCTCTGGCACGGCGACGAGGCGCTCCAGCAGCGGCTGCTGCCCGGTGTCGCCGCCGGCGAGACACGGATCGTGATCGGCCTCACCGAGCCCGACGCCGCCTCCGACCTCTCGAAGGTCGCCACCCGCGCGGTCCCCGGCGACGGCGGCTTCACCGTGACCGGCACCAAGGTCTGGTGCACCGGCGCGCTCGACGCCGAGTACGTGATCGCGCTCGTGCGCACCGACCCAGCCGCAACCGGCTATGAGGGCATGTCGTTCCTGCTGATCCCGACCGACTCCGAGAACCTCGAGATCCGCAAGATCCCCAAGCTCGCCGGCCAGGGCACCGCCAGCTGCGAGGTCTTCTGCGACGAGACCTGGGTGCCGGAGGAGAACCTCGTCGGCGAGCTTCACGGCGGCAAGCGGATCCTCTGGTCGCTGCTGGACAGCGAGCGCGTCTACGTCGCCGCGCAGACGGTGGGCATCGCCCAAGGCGCCTACGACTTCGCGCTCGCCTACGCCCACCAGCGGCGGCAGTTCGGCCGCCCGGTGATCGAGTACCAGGCGATCGGCCACCGGCTCGCCGACATGGCCTGCCAGCTGACGATGGCGCGCCTGCTCGCCTACACAGCCTGCGCGCGCGCCGACCGCGACGAGCCATACTCGCTCGATGCGGTGATGGCGAAGGTGTCCTGCTCGGAGATCGCCACGCGCGTGGTCGAGCTGGCGATGGAGGTGCTTGGCGCCTACGGCTATTCGGTGGAGTATCCGATCGAGCGCTTCTACCGCGAGGTCAAGCTGTTCGAGATCGCCGGCGGCACCAACCAGATCCTGCGCAACGTGATCGTCAAGAACCTCCAACCCCCACGCGGCACGTGACCGCCCGCGGCGCGCCCGCCGATCCGGGTCCGCTGCTGGTTCCGGACCTCCTATCGCACGGCTACCGGCGCTATCCCGACCGCGCCTGCGTGCTCGTCGACGACCTCGAGCGCAGCTTCGCCGAGGTCTCCGACCGCGCCTCCCAGCTCACCGACCTGCTGCGCGAGCGCGGCCTCGGCGACGGGGCGCGCGTCGCGCTGCTGGCGCTCAACGAGCCGGAGTACATCGAGGTGCGGGTCGGCACCCAGCGGGCCGGCTCGATCGTCGTGGCGCTCAACTACCGGCTGTCGGAGGGCGAGCTGCGCGGGATCGTCGCGGACTGCGAGCCCGAGCTGGTGATCGCCGGTCCCGAGCACGCCGACCTCGCGGGGCGGCTCGGCGTGCCGGCGGTGCTCGAGCTGGGCCCGCACGCGCCCGCCGAGCGCTCCTACGAGGCGGCGATCGCCGGCCGTCCGACCGCGCCGCCCCCGGCCGGCCTCGACGGCGCGCTGGTGACGATGCTCGCCTACACCTCGGGCACGACGTCGCGGCCGAAGGGGGTGATGCTCACCAACTGGAGCACCCACGCGACGATGCTCGCGATGGGCCAGGAGATCGGCGCCCACCCCGACGCGACCTACATCGCCTGCACGCCGATGTTCCACATCGGCCACACCGTCGGCTTCTCGTTCACCTACCTCGGCGCGACCCACCGCCAGCTGCGCAAGTTCGACGCCGCCGAGTTCGCGGCGGTCGCGACCGCCGGCGGGGTGACCCACACCCAGCTGGTGCCGGCGATGGTCCACTCGGTGCTCGAGCTCGGCGACCCGCAGCCGCGCGCACTGCAGCGGGTGCTCTACGGCGCCGCGCCGATGCCGCCCGAGCTGCTGCGCCGGGCTCTGGAGGCGTGGGGGTGCGAGTTCGTCAACGGCTACGGCAGCACCGAGTCGATGGGGATCTCGATGCTGGGCCCCGCCGACCACGACCCCGAGCACCGGCCGGAGCTGCTCGGCTCGGTCGGCCGCAGCTCGCCCGGCACCTCGGTGCGACTGGTCGACGAGCACGACCGCGACGTCGCCCAGGGCGAGGTGGGTGAGGTGATCGCCCGCGGCCCGAGCCTGATGACCGGCTACTGGGGCAACCCCGAGGCGACCGCCGAGGCGCTACGTGGCGGCTGGATGCACACCGGCGACCTCGGCTACCGCGACGCCGAGGGCTACCTCCACCTCGTCGACCGCCGCAACGACAAGATCGTCACCGGCGGCGAGAACGTCTACCCGAGCGAGGTCGAGCACCGCCTCGCCGAGCACCCCGAGGTCGTCGAGGCGGCCGTCGTCGGCGTGCCCGACGACCGCTGGGGCGAGCGGGTCGCCGCCGCGGTCGTCCTGCGCGACGGCGCCGACACCGACCCCGACGCGCTGATCGCCCACTGCCGCGACGCGCTCGCGCCCTACAAGGCGCCGAAGGAGGTCCGGATCGTCTCCGCTCTCCCCCGCAACGCGACCGGCAAGCTGCTGCGCCGCGAGGTCCGCGCCGGCTGGGACGCCGCGCCGACAGCCAGCCGATGATGAATATTGCAGTCCAGGGCCGGCAAAATCATCATCTAGCTCGGCTCTGACAACTCAGGCCATGCCCCCGCTCGCCCTCAGCCCCGCGCGGCGCGACGCCGCGCCGTCGCGACCGGCGCGCGCACCCCCGCCGCCTCCAGCGCTCCCAGGTCGATCGGCTCGTTCGAGGTGACCACGGCCTCGCGCACGCCGAGCTGGCGCACGACGTGGGCGACGTCGAGCTCGACCTCCGGCGGGGTGGCCGCGGCGTCGCCCCCGAGGTGGCGGAAGGGCTCCGGGTGCTCGCTGTGGACGACCACGCCGTGGCCGGCGGCGGCGATGTCGGCGAGCGCGGCGCGCAGGCGGGTGCCGCAGTCACAGACCGCGCCGCCGAAGACGTCGCCGGGCTGACAGCCCAGGTGGACGTGGATGCGGACCCCGCGGCGGTCGGGGCTGCCGCGCACGAAGGCGGTGTACTCGCGCCCGCCGCGCAGTGACCGGAACGCGATCGCGGTCAGGTCGCCGTCGCGGGTCGGCAGCTCGGCGGCGACCATCCGCTCGACCGCGGGCTCGACGCGCCGGCGGTGGGCGACCAGCTCGGCGACGGTGAGGATCCGCAGTCCGAGCGTGCGGGCGAGCCGGCCGGCGGCGGCACGGTCACCGGGGGCGCCGCCCTCGTCGACGGCGCCGACCAGCACCGCCACCGCCACCCCGGTAGCGCTGCGCGCGAGGTCGGCGGCCGCCTCGGCGGCGCGCGGGCGCTCCAGCACCCCGCCCGGAGCGCAGGCGATCGGGAAGACGTGTCCGGGGCTGCTGAAGTCGCCGGCGGCGGCGTCCGCGCCGGCGAGCGCCCGCGCGGTCGCCGCACGGGCGGCGTGCTTGGACGGCCGGTCGTGGCCGCGCAGGTCGACCGGAGCGTGGTAGCCCTCGTCGCCGAGCGCCGCGATGCCCAGCTCCGCCAGCCGCTCGGCGGCCAGCGTCACCCTCAGCACGCCGTGGCCGTAGGCGGCCATCGTGACCATCGCGTGGGTGGTCGTCAGCGGCCCCGCCGCGACGAGGTGGGCGGCGTCGCCGTCGACGAGCACCACCATCCGCCCGGCCGCCAGCTCCTCAACCGCGGCGGCGACCCCCGCCCCCGCGTCGTGCCCGCCCGCGATGCCACGCAGCTCGGGCACCGTCACCCCACCGAGGCGAAGCTGCGTCGGTGATAGAGCAGCGTCGCGCCCTCGTCGAAGCCGGCCTCGACGACCTCGCCGATGAAGACGTGGTGGTCGCCGGCCACCACCGTCTCGCGGACCTCGCAGACGGCGTGGGCGGCCGCGTCCTCGTGAAGGATCGGTCCGCCGCGCGGGAGATCGGCCGCCCGCCACGCCACCGCCCCGAACTTGTCGGCGCGCTTGGAGGCGAACAGCAGCGCCAGCTCCTCACGGCCGGCGGCGAGGATGTTGACCGTATAGGCCCCCGAGGCCTCGATCGCCGGCAGCGTGTTCGACCCCTCGTCGACACACGCCAGCACCAGCGGCGGACGCGCCGACACCGAGCAGAACGCGCTCACCGTCAGCCCCGCCGGCTGGAGGTCGGCGCCGAGCGCGGTGACGACGACTACCCCGGCCGGGAAGGTGGCGAGCACCTCGCGAAAGACGAGCTCGTCGACCCGCGAAGCGCTCACCGCCGCTCCTTCCCGGCCACCGCGGCGGTTAGCTCGCGGTCTCCTGGAGGTCGCCCTTGGGCTGATAATCCGGCACCAGATTGGCGTTGGCGACCGGGCGCTCCGGGCTGCCGCCACACTCGCGCCGCAGCTCGGGGAGGATCTCCTCGCCGAAGAACTGGATCTGCTCCTCGATCGCCTCGTGCGCGAGGCCGCCGGACTCGAACCAGATGTTGGTGATGAAGTCGCCGTCGGGGTAGGCGTGCTCCTTGAGGCCGAGCAGCGCCTCGAGGACCTCCTGCTTGCTGCCGTTGAGCACGACGCCCTTGTCGCGCAGCAGCTCCGGGGTGATCGTCAGGTTCGGGTCGGGCGCCTCGCCGGGGTTGGCGAGGATCGCCGCGAAGCCGAACGGCTTGAAGAAGTCCCACTGGAACATCTGCGACTCGCCGTGCTTGGTGATGTCGGCGTGGGTCAGCGACGGGTCCTGGATGTGGACGATGCGCCCGGAGCTGACGCCGCGGTGGCGCTCGGCGTCCCAGCCGGGCTTGAACTCGCCACGGTCCATGTAGTCGGGCCAGTCGTTGGCCGCGGCCTCCTCCATGTAGGTGTCGATCTTCGGCTTGAGCGCCTCGTCGGTCTCGAAGATGAAGTTGCCGTTGACGCCCTTGCGCGCCGCCCAGCGGATCGTCCGCTCGCTGTTGAGCGGCTCCCAGACGGGCGGGTGCGGGTTCTGCAGCGGCTGGGGCTGGACGGTGATCTCACGCAGCGTGGTGGTCGACGCCTGGACGGGCGGGCCGCTGGAGTAAGCGTCGGGCGGGCCGATGCGGAAGACGTCGTCGACGTCGCGGCCGGAGATCTCCTCGGCCATGTAGGCGATCGTCTGGGCGTGGTTCCACTTGGTGTAGCTCGGCGGGATCGTGAAGAACTCGCCGTGGTGGGAGAAGGACTCCTGCGTCCAGGCCTTGATCAGGATCTCGTAGGCCTCCTGGTGGAAGGAGCGGTTGCGCTCCTGGTCCTGGACGGTCGACCCGTAGACCTGCCCGAAGACCTCCGCCTCGCGCGCCTGGTAGCCGCGGCCGACGCCGACCTCGGCGCGACCGTCGCTGAGGATGTCGAGGATCGCGGTCTGCTCGGCGAGCCGCAGCGGGTGCCAGAAGGAGATGATGTTGGCGATCTGGCCGAGGCGGATGCGGTTGGTCAGCGCCGCGATCGCGGTCTCCACCTGGATCGGGTTGGTCGAGAGCTCGGCGCCCTCGATCCCGAAGTGGTGCTCGCCCATCCACCAGTAGTCGTAGCCGAGGCGGTCGGCGAGCACCGCGCGCCGCACCTGGGCCTGCTGGAGCCGCTGCGATGCCGCCTGCTGCTCCTTGAGGGAGGCGTCGAGCACGCGGATCCCCGACTGGGTCTTCTTGAACGGCAGGTCGGTCGCACCGACGTCGAAGATGCCTACCTCAATCATGTTGGCCGTTCACTCCTTCTCGGGGTTTGGGGCGGATCCGGTCGGTTCCTCACTCCGATAATCCGCCGTCAGCTTATCGCACTCCGGCTAGGTTGGCAACCCAAGGTCGCGGACCCTCGGCGCGACCTCCTCGGCCAACAGCCGGACGTGCTCGTCGGCCAGATCGCCGGGCATCCCGGCGATCGCATCCCAAAGGTAGACGTCGCTGACGGGCAGGCCGTCGAGCCAGGTCCGCATCCGCCGCACCAGCTCGTCCGGGGTGACGACGTCGAAGCGCGGCATCAGCATCTCGGGACCCTCGGAGCGCATGTCCTCGGCGCGCAACGCGCTCGCCTCGTTGACGACGATGTTGTCGGCCTGCTCGGCGCCCTCGGCGCCGTAGCGGGCGTAGGTCTCCCACTGGTAGACGAGGTGCGGGGCGATCAGGTCCCACGCCCGCTCGGGATCGGAGGAGACGATCGCGTTGACGCTGCCCGACACGCGGACGGTCGCCGGGTCGTGACCCGCGGCGGCGTGGGCGGCGGCGTAGACGGCGACCATCTCGGGGTCCAGCCACATCAGCCCCTCCCCCAGCCGACCCGCCATCCGCGCGCCGCGCTTGCCGTTGGCGCCGATCCAGATGCCGGGCCGCGCCTGGACCGGCGGCGGCACGATCGCCTGCTCGTCCCAGATCCGGCGCACCTCGCGGGCGCGGTCCTCGAGCAGCGGGAAGCGGTCGGCCATGTCGACCCCGAACGCCTTGAACTCCGGCACCCGGTAGCCGGCGCCGAGGCCCAGCTCGAGCCGGCCGTCGCTGACGATGTCCACCAGCGCCCCCTGCTCGGCGATGTCGAGCGCCGGACGCAGCGGCGCGAGCAGGATCGCGGTTCCGATCCGCATCCGCTCGGTTCGCGCGGCGATCGCCGCCGCGAAGGTCAGCGGCTGGTTGAGGTAGCCGTCCTCGAAGAAGTGGTGCTCGGACAGCCAGACGGCATCGATTCCGAGCCGCTCGGCCTCCTCGATCCGCTCCAGCGTGGTCGCGTAGACCTCCGGCCAGGGCCGCCGCCACCGCGGCGGGTTGCGCATGTCGCACCAGATCCCGACTCTCATTGCCTGCTCCTCTCGCTCTCCAGCGTCCGCTCCCAGTGGTCCTCCAGCCCGTCCGGCAGCCGGTCGAGCTGGACGCGCGGGCGGACCCGCGCCCCGATCTCCGCCGCGGCGTCGGCCGGCGCCGCGACCGCCACCCAGTCCCAGCCCGCGCGTTCCCGGCCGGCGCGCAACCGCGCCACCAGCGCGGCGGCACCGTCGTAGCGTTCGCGGGCCAGGTCGCCAGCCCACCACAGCTCCAGCCGCGCCCGCGCCGGCGGCGGCATGACCCGCACCAGCTCGTCGTGGGCGTCGGTGTTCTCGGCCAGCCGCGCGGGCACCGTCCAGCGCTCACCGGCGAAGGCGAACGGACGCGCAGTGGCGGCGGCGCGCACGATCTCCAGCGCCTCGGCGAAGTGCTCCTCCGCCCCGTCCGCCGGCCGCGCCACGGCGATCAGCCGGCCCTGGGTCGCCTGGTCGACGGTCAGCATCTCCTCGGCGACCTCGACCGGATGGCGGTCGCCGAGCGCGACCTCCGCGGCGACCAGCAGGTCCGGGACCGAGGCGGCGACGTAGGCGGCGGTCACCAGCGGCGCCGCCAACGTGTCGGAGGCGGTCAGCAGCACACCGTCGAGCCCGGCGGCCAGCGCCGCGCGGGCGACCGCCACCGGCAGCTCCCGCTCCGCGCCGACCGGCTCCAACAGCAGCCTCATCGGGCGCTCCGCTCGCCCGCCAGCAGCGGAGCGACGCCCTCGGCGACCGCGACCGCCTGGCGGCGCAGCTCGGCGTGGTCGACGAAGTCGAAGGCGACGCGCAGCAGCAGGAAGTCGACGCCCGCCTCCAGCGGCGCGGCGAGCGCCTCGGCGACCGCCGCCGCCGGTCCGGCGAGCAGGCACTCGTCGATCCGCGCGAGCTGGCGCTCCAGCCCCTCCGGCTGGGCGAAGCCGAGCTTGCCGCCGAGCGCCCACCACGATCCGATCTCCTCGGCGAAGTGGCGCCGCAGCGCCGCCCGGAACGCGGTCTCGCGCTCGCGGTCGTCGGTCACGTGGACGTCCTTGGTGATGCCGATCCGGCCGGGAACGGTCGCCGCCGCGCGATAGGCGGCGACGGTCTCGGCGAGCCGCTCGCCGGTCAGCGTCTGGGGCAGCATCAGGCCGCAGCCGTGACGAGCGGCGCGCTCGATCGCCACCGGGGCCATCCCGCCGACCCAGGGCCGCCGCCGGTCGTCATCGGCTGCGGGCCAACGCTCCACGAGCCGGCCGAGGTTGTGCTCCATCGCCTTCCCGCGCCGGTCGCGGCGCAGGCCGAGCGCGTCGTACTCGGCGTCGCGGTAGCCGAGCCCGACACCCAGCTCGAGCCGGCCGCCGGTCAGCCGGTCGAAGGTCCGCGCGGCGTCGGCGAGCCCGTCGGGGTCGTGCTGGGGCAACAGCATCATCGCGGTGCCGAAGCGCAGCCGCTCGGTGTGCGCCGCGGCCGCCGCCGCGGCGTGCAGCGGGGCTGGGCACCAGCCGTCGTACCAGAGCCGGTGCTCGGCCAGCCAGAGCGAGTGCAGGCCCAGCGTCTCGACCAGCCTGGCATCCTCGCCGAGGCGGCGGTACAGCGCCGGGATCGAGGCCGGCGCCGCCGCCGTGGACTGCATCGTCCAGAGGCTGAGGCCGATGCGGTCGAGCATCGGCTAGCCCGAGCCCGTGCTCGCCCCGGCCCCTCGCAGCCGCTTCCAGCCGGTCGCGATCTTCCCGCGCAGGCCCTCGCTGCCGGTCACCGTCAGGCCGACCGCGGCGATCAGCACCAGGCCCTCGAACAGCTGGGGCGTCCAGGCCGGGCCGCCGGCGAGCAGCAGGCCGACATTGCCGGTGCCGAGCAGCAGCACCGCGATCACAGTGCCCCAGGAGTTGAAGCGGCCCTGGCGCAGCTGGGTCGCGCCGAGGAAGGCTGCCGAGAACGCGGGGATCAGATACGCCGGGCCGACCGACGGCGAGGCCGACGACACCCGTCCGGCGAGCACCATCCCGGCGAATCCGGCGATCACCGCCGAGGTCACGAAGGCGATCGTTCCAAGCCGGTCGATCTTGATGCCCGACAGCCGTGCGGCCTCGCGCTCGAACCCCATCGCGTAGAAGTTGCGGCCCATCCGGGTCCGCTCCAGCCACCACCAGAGCGCTATGACGAGCACCAGCAGGTAGAGCACCGGCAGCGTCAAGCCCTCCCACGAGGTCGACGCGACCTTGGCGAAGTCCTCGCCGATGCGGCCGGTGATCGTCTGATCGTTGGAGATCGCCAGCGTGATCGCCGCGAGCACCGCTCCGGTGCCGAGCGTGCCGATGAACGAGTTGATCCCGAAGCCGACGACCACCAGCGCGTTGAACAGGCCGATCACCACGCAGGCGGCGATCGTGATCGCCCCGGCGGCGAGCGGGCTCAGCTCGGTGTTCTGCAGGAGATAGGCGGCGAGGATGCCCGACAGGCCGAGCGTGTAGCCGATCGAGAGGTCGTAGAAGCCCGCCGCGAGCGGGATCACCAGGCTCAGCGCGACGATGCCGGTGATCGAGTACTGGTTGAGGATCGCCTTGGCCGTCTGCGTGGTCGGGAACGTCTCGGAGGCGATCAGCGAGAACAGGACGATGATCGCGATCCAGACATAGACCGCCCCGATGTTGCGAACCGACAGCAGCTGCCCGAGCGGGCGCCGCGGGGTGGCGGGCCGCGCGCTCGGGGTGGCGGCGGGAACTGCCTCGCTGGTCATTCTCAGTGCTCCATCCGGTCGTCGTTGACGGTCGCCGCCGGCTCGCCGGCGTCCCGCTCCTCTGCCCCGCTGCCGTCCCCCGCGCCTCCGGTCGCCGCCATCAGCAGGTCGTGCTCGCTGAGCCCCGCACGGCCGACCCGCGCCGCGACGGTTCCGCCGCGCAGCACCACCGCGCGGTCGCAGACGCTCACCACGTCCTCGTAGTCGCTCGAGCAGAGGACGACCGCGAGGCCACGGTCGGCCTCGCGCGCCAGCAGCTCGTAGATCGCCCGCCGCGCGCCGACGTCGACGCCCGCTGTCGGCTCGTCGAGCACCAGCACGCGCGGCTCAGCGTCGAGGCACTTGGCGAGGATCGTCTTCTGCTGGTTGCCGCCGCTGAGCAGGTCGTAGCGGCGCTCGGTCTCCGCGGGGCGGATGTCGAGCGTGCCGACCCAGTCACACGCCCGCCGCCACTCGCTGCGGCGCCGGACGCGACCGAAGCCGCTGTAGCGGCGCAGCGACGGCAGCGTCACGTTCTCGCGCACGGTGAACTCGCGCAGCGCGCTGTTGGGCTGGGTGTTGCCGAGCCCGAGCATCATCCCCGCCTCCAGCGCGGCGCCGGGGGCGCCCGCCGCCAGCTCGACGCCGCCGACCGACACCGCCCCGGCCTCGCGCGCCAGCGCGCCGACCAGCGCCCGCGCGACGTCCTCGCGTCCGGAGCCGGCGATGCCGACCACGCCGACGATCTCGCCGGCGCCGACGTCGAGGTCGAGCGCGGCGATCCGCCCGGCGGCGAGCCCTTCGACGTGCAGCAGCGGCCCGCCCTCGGGATCGGCCGGCGCGGCGCGCACGAACTCCTCGTAGTCGGCCGCGGCGGCGCTGCCGACGATCATCGCCACCAGCCGCTCGCGGGTCAGCCCGGCGACCGGCTCGGTGCCCTGGAGGCGGCCGTCGCGCAGCACCGACACGCGGTCGGCGATCTCGAAGATCTCGTCGAGGCGGTGGGAGACATAGAGCACCGCGACGCCCGAGGCGGTCAGCTCGCCGATCAGCTCGAAGAGGTGGCGGACCTCGGCCTCGGGCAGCGACGCGGTCGGCTCGTCGAGGACGACCAGGCGGATCGGCTCGTCGGCGCCACGCACGGCGCGCGCGATCGCGACCGAGCTGCGGTCGACGGCGCGCAGCTCGCCCATCGGCCGCCAGATGTCGATGTCGACGTCGAGCCGGCCGAGCAGCTCGCGGGTGTAGCGGCCGGCGTCGGCCCAGTCGATCATCCCGCCCCGGCTGTAGCCGGCCTCGAGCGCCACGTTCTCGACCGCGTTGAGCTCGGGGATGATCGCCAGCCGCTGGTGGACGAAGCGCAGTCCGGCGTCGGCGCTCGCGGTCGGCGAGCCGAGCGCCAACGGCTCGCCGGCGACCGCGACCTCGCCGCCGAGGTCGGGCGGATGGAAGCCCGAGAGGATCTTGATCAGGGTCGACTTGCCCGAGCCGTTCTCGCCGAGCAGGGCATGGACCTCGCCGGGCTCGATGCGCAGCTCGACGTCCTGCAGGACGCGGTGGCCGCCGGGGAAGGTCTTGGAGACCCCGCGCACCTCGAGGGCGGGGTCCGTGGCGTCCGGTAGGTCGCTCATTCGCTCAGCTCCTCCGCTCCTCCCCACAGGGCGCGTGGCGCCCCGCCCGGCTCACCCCGGGCGGGACGCGCACGGCCCCTGAGGAGGATGGTCAGTTGAGGCCCCAGCGCTCCTTGTACTGCTGCTGGTAGTCCTCGACCGACGGCCAGTCGACGCCCTCGGGGACGGTCTCCTGGGTGACCAGCCAGCGCGGCAGCTTGGTCTCCGCCGGGTACTCCTCGTCGTTGAAGTAGCGGATCAGCGTGTCGGTGATGTTCCACATCGACTCGGGACCGGAGCCGACGTGGAAGAGATCGATCTCCCCGGCCCGCATGTCCTCGATGTTCGCGTCCGCCTGCTCCTGGGTGGCGATCTTCACGTCGGTGATGCCGGCGCCCGCGAATGCGGCGGGGAGACCGGTCGCCATGTCGCCGAAGCCGACGATGACGTGCGTGGTGTCGGGGGCCTTCTGGACCTGCTGGGCGATCTTGCCCGCGAGGTCCTTGTTGATCGACTCCAGCGGCGCCTGGTACGAGGAGAACGTGCAGTCCGGGCACGCCTCGCCGAGGCGCGACTCGAGCGCCGTCTTCTGCAGCCCCTGGACGGGGAAGCCGCTGTCGATGAACAGCACCTTGGCCTGCCCGTCGCTGTCGGAGATCGCCCAGTCGGCCCACGCCTTGCCGATCTCGGCGTGGCGCTCGGGGCCCGACTCGACGGCGGCGACGCCGTCCTCGGGTGCTGCGGGGAGGCCCTCGGAGTGGGCGACGACCGGAATGCCGTCGGCGTTGAGCTGCTCGAGCTCGGCGCCGTAGATGGCGCGATCGAACCCGCCGGTGGTCACGACGGCGTCAGGCGCGTCGCGGACGGCCTTGTCGAATGCGGCCTTGACCTCCTCGGGGGTCAGCCCGAGGTTGACGATGTTGACCTTCCAGCCGACCACCTCGGCGGCCTCCTCGAGGTACTCGCCGAGCTTGGCGCACGACGGCACGCCGCACTGCATGTAGTCGATGACCTTGCCCTCGGGGACCTCGCCCTCGATCGGGGTCATGTCCGGCAGCTCGGTCGGACGCTCCTTCAGAGCCTCGACCTCCTCGGTGACCTCGGCGAACTCCGCCGAGCCCCCGCTGTCAGCGCTCCCCCCGGCGGTCGAGCTCGACGAATCGTCGTCCGAGCCACATCCCGCGAACGCCAGTGCGATGGCAACGGCCATCAGCGCGGCGAGTCGAAATTGCTTAGGCATCAACACTCCTCCTCTGGAGCGGGGGCTAGCCCCGAACTGTATTTCTGGCGTCAGCTTATCTCCGGGAATCCCGTTGCCACTGGTCAGAACGGGCTCTATCGGACATAATCTGACGGCAGCTTACCGAGAGCCATGTCCGCTGTCCACCCACAAGCCCCAGACCCGCCCCCGCCCCGCCAAGAAACTGGTGCCGGGTTACCGGAGCCTGGGCAGCGGGACCCGGAGGTAGGCTTCGCCGTTGCGATGCCAGGAGCGAGTCAACCGGCGGCCGACCCCGCGAGCGGGTCGCAGAGCACCCGCGACGCGCTGCTCGCGGCGGGGATGCGCACCTTCGCCGAGCACGGCTACACCCGCTCGCGCCTAGCCGACATCGCCAAGGAGGCCGATCTCACCACCGGCGCCTTCTACCGCCACTTCGCCAGCAAGCAGGATTTCTACGCCGCGCTGTTCGAGGCCTACGGCGACGCGCTCCAGGAGCAGCTGAACGCCTGCCCCGATCTCGTCACGCAGTTCGAGGCCTGGATCCGCGTCTCGCGCGAATACCGCGGGGTGATCCGCGCGTCGGCAGAGGTCGCGCTGCCCGGCACCGACGCCGCCGAGCTGCGCCGGATGCTGCGCGACGCCTGCGCGACGCTGCTCGCCCGCCACCTCCAGGGCATGCCGTCCTGGCGGCTGACCCACGGCTCGGCGGTGATGCTCGTCGACACGCTCGCCCAGACGATCCTGATGGAGGCCGCCGGGTGGATTCCCGAGCGCGACCCAGCCGCGATCGCGCGGGCGCTCGACCGGCTCGTCCAGCGAGGGCTCTACCTCCGATGAGCCCGCGCGCCCGCCGCAGTAAGGACTGGGAGCCGGCCGACGGGCGGACCGCGCCGGCGTCGAGCCGCAGCCAGCGCACCCGCGAGGCGGTCCTCGGCGCGGCGATCGAGGTCTTCGGCCGCAAGGGCTTCAGCGGCGCCACGATGCTCGACATCGCGCAGGAGGCCGGCGTCGCCTCCGGCACCGCCTACCAGTACTTCGCCGACAAGGCCGACGTCTTCCGCTACCTGCTCCAGGATCTCGAGGAGCAGCTCCACCGCGAAACGCGGATGCCCGCCGGCGGCGACGGACGGCTGGTGGTCGGTGAGGCGGTGCTGCGCTACCTCGCTGTCTACCGCCGGCACGCGGCGCTGTTTCGGACCTGGTGGGAGGTGCTCGAGCCGCACAGCGAGTTCACCGATGCCTGGATCGCCCTGCACGAGAAGTCGCGCCGCGAGCTGATCGGCGTGATCGAGGCCGGCAAGGCGCAGGGGATCGTCGAGGAGGACGTCGATCCCGAGATCACCGCCGACCTGATCGTCTCGATGTTCGAGCGGCCCGCCTACCTGCGGATCGTCTACGGCTGGGACGACAATCTCACCGACGAGGAGGTCGCCGAGGTCATGGCGGCGCTGCTCGGTCACGGCCTGCTCGCTGCCTCGCGCTAATCTGGCGTCAGATAATCGAGTGTCGGCCGGCCTCCGGCCGACGTACCGCGCCAGGAGGCCCGCCGATGACCGACAGCCTGCCCACCACCGCATCGAGCGTCCGCTACGAGGAGAGCGGCGGCGTCGCGACGATCGCCCTCGACCGCGAGTCCGCGCTCAACGCCTTCGACGCCGCCCAGTACGACGGGGTATACGCCGCGCTCGGTCGCGCAGCCGACGACGACGCGATCCGCTGCGTGCTGATCACCGCCCGCGGCCGTGCCTTCAGCGCCGGCTCCGACCTCCAGGACGACAGCCCTGACCCAGCGGCCTACGAGCGATTCATCGCTGGACTCGAGAGCTTCCCGAAGCCGGTCGTGGCCGCGGTCAACGGCCTCGCCGTCGGCATCGGCGCGACGCTGCTGGGCCACTGCGACATCGTCCTCGCCTCGACCGACGCCCGCCTGAAGCTGCCGTTCGCCTCGATCGGCCTGGTCCCGGAGGCCGGCAGCACAGTCACCCTCCCGGCGGCGATGGGCCCTCAGGCCGCCGCCCATGCGCTGTTCACCGGCGGCTGGGTGAGCGCGGCGGAGGCCGAGCGCGCGGGCCTGCTCTGGCGCGTCGTCGAGCCCGAGGCGCTCGCCGCGGCCGCCGCCGAGCTTTGCGCGGAGATCGCCGCGCTGCCGCTGGAGTCGCTGACGGCGACCAAGCAGCTGCTGCTCGCCGCACGCCTGCCCGCGGCCAAGGCGGCCCGCGAACGCGAGGAGCGGGAGTTCGCCCGCATGCTCACCGGCGCGGCGCACCTGGCGGCCGTCGAGCGGTTCCGCTCGGGCGCTCGCGGCTGACCAAGAGGGGCGCAGCCGAAGGCGCAGCCGAAGGCGCAGCTCTGCGCGCGGCGTCCGCCGTTGACAGGGTCGCGCCCACGTCGATAGTCTGGCGTCAGGTTTACCGACTCGACTGCGAAGGAGCAGATGCCGGCCACGCGATTGACGACCCCCGAGCAGCTCGGCGAATGGTGCCGCACCGGCACCGAGCTGATCCACGACGCGATCGCCACGGGCGACGCCGAGGAGTTGCGGGAGGTCTACGAGCGCGTCGTCGAGACGCGGATCGTGATGGTCGAGCTGTGGCCGAACTGGATGGCCACCAGCTTCGCCTGGCTGCGCGAGCGCCACGGCGAGCTGGCCGTCGCGCCGGCGATCGTGCCTGAGGACTGGCTGGCGTTCGGTCTGCGGACCGACACGACCCTCGCCGAGACCGAGTTGGCCAAGGCGATCTTCGCCCGCAGCTGGTCTGAGCGCGAGCGGCTGGTCGAGCTGGTCGCCGCCGGCGACGAGGCGGGCGCGATCGCCTACTGGGCCGAGCTGGAGAACGCGATGCTCAAGCTCCACGACTACCGCCACGACATGCTCACTGCGGTCTGGGCGCACATCTACGAGACCTACGGCGCCGAGGGCCTCAACGACATGCACCTCTTCGCCGGCCAGAACCCGCGCTGGCAGGACTGGATCCGCCAAGCGGTCGCCCCCGACCCGGTCGACCGCGTGCGCGAGTTCTGCTTCCTGCTCGCCGTCGGCAACTTCGGCGCGGTGTCGGTCACCGAGACCGACGACTACTTCCTGCTGCACCACAAGCTCTGCGGCAGCTGCGCGCGCCAGGAGCTGGGCGGCCGCTACGAGGAGCCGTGGGGCTTCCCGCGTGTCACCGAGGACGACATGCCCCAACTCAATCTCGGCCACACGCGGATGACCGTCTACCGCACCCACATCCCGCCGCTGCACTGGGTCGTGCCGATCGAGACCGTCGGCCACCCCTGGCCGGTGATCGACTGCGGCGGCCCCGGCCGCTGCTGGTACCGCATCTACAAGGACCAGTCCCAGACGCCCGCCGAGTTCTACGAGCGGGTTGGGATGGTCAAGCCAGCCGCCGCCTAGAGGACGGACATGTAGCGGTCGAGCTCCCACTGGGTGACCTGCACCCGGTAGTCCTCCCACTCCTGCCGCTTGATCTCGACGAAGCGGTTGAAGATGTGCTCGCCGAAGGCGCGCAGCACCAGCTCGGACTCCGAGGTCAGCTCGACCGCCTCGCCGAGCGTCTCGGGCAGCTGCTCGATCCCGAGCCGCTTACGCTCGTCGGGCGAGAGGTGGTAGAGGTTCTTCTCCATCGGATCGGGCAGCTCGTAGCCCTTCTCGATCCCCTCGAGGCCGGCGTGCAGCAGCACCGCGAAGGTCAGGTACGGGTTGCAGGCGGGATCGGGGCAGCGCAGCTCCATCCTGGTCGCCTGCGCCTTGCCGGGGTGGTAGAGCGGCACCCGCACCAGCGCCGAGCGGTTGCGCCGCGACCAGGCGCAGTAGACCGGCGCCTCGTAGCCGGGCACCAGCCGCTTGTAGGAGTTGACCCACTGGGCGAAGACCGAGGAGATCTCGCGCGCGTGCTTGAGCTGGCCGGCGATGAACGCCTTGCCGACGTCCGAGAGGTAGTACTGGTCGTCGCCGTCGAAGAAGGCGTTCTCGCCGTTCTTGAACAGCGACTGGTGGGTGTGCATCCCCGATCCGTTCTCACCGAACAGCGGCTTGGGCATGAAGGTCGCGTGCCAGCCGTACTTCATCGCGTACTCCTTGACCGTGATGCGGTAGGTCATACAGTCGTCGGCCATCTTCAACGCGTCGGCGTAGCGCATGTCGATCTCGTGCTGGGACGGGCCGACCTCGTGGTGGGTGTACTCGACGTGGATGCCGAGCTGCTCGAGTGCGAGGACCGTCTCGCGCCGGACGTCGGAGCCGGCGTCGAGGGTCGTGAGATCGAAGTAGCCGCCCTCGTCGAGGATCTCGGGCACGCCGTCCTCGGGGCGCGCGTTGCGGAAGTAGAAGTACTCCAGCTCGGGGCCGACGTTGAAGGTGTCGAAGCCCATGTCCTCGGCCCGCTTCAGCGCGCGGCGCAGCACATGGCGTGGGTCGCCCTCGTAGGGCTCGCGGTTGGGGGTCTGGACGTCGCAGAAGATCCGCGCGACGCCCTTGTCCTCGGGCCGCCATGGGAGCACCGCGAACGTCGACGGATCCGGCATCGCGATCATGTCCGACTCCTCGATCGCGTTGAAGCCGGTGATCGACGAGCCGTCGAAGCCCATCCCGCCCTCGAAGGCGTCGCCGAGCTCCGCCGCGTTGACCGAGAAGCTCTTCAGCTGCCCGAGGATGTCGGTGAACCACAGCCGGACGAAGCGGATGTCGCGATCCTCGACGAAGGCCAGGATGTCGGTGACGGTCTTCGGCTGGTCGGCCATGTCGTTCCCCTTGGTGTGCGTGTCGGCGGCTGAAGGCCGCGAAGGCTAACGGTCGGAGGGACGGACAGCTAGCCGCCGCAGCCGGCGGCGCGCTCGTCGTCGTCGCAGTACTCGCGTGACCATTCCTTGAGCTGTTTGAGCGCCGGCTCGAGTGCGACGCCCTTGTCGGTCAGCGCGTACTCGACCCGAATCGGGGTCTCGTCGTACACCCGACGGGCGGCGATGCCCTCGGCCTCCAACTCCTTGAGCCGCTCGGAGAGCAGCCGGTCGGAGACGTCGGGCACCAGCTCGCGGATCTCGGAGAACCGCAGCGGGCCGTCCTCCACGAGCACCAGCAGGATTGCGCCCGTCCAGCGGCGGCCGATCAGCTCGACCGCCCGGTGGTAGATCGCACAGCAGGGAGAGCGATCGGAGTCGGGGGTCTCCGATAGCTCAGGCTTGTCAGCCGTCTCGGTGGCCGCGGACGTCCCGGCACCCATGGCGCGCATCCTAGCCGACCGGGCTCACGCGGCCCGCGCCGTTCGCCCTTCCTCGATCGAGCCGTCGATCGGTACGTCACCGGCGCGGGTGACGAGGTTGGCGAAGCTGTGGAGCCCTACGTGGGCGACCGCCTCGAGGATCTGCTCGTCGCTCCACCCCGCCTCGCGAGCCGCCTCGTGGAGATGGCGCGGCGGCGGGCCGTCGCTGTCGAGCAGCCCGCGCAGGTAGTGCAGCAGCGCCGCCTCGCGATCGTCGCGGGAGTCGAAGTCGCGCGCGAGCGCGATCTCGTCGATTCCGAGACCGGCGTCGCGGGCGGTCCGCTGGAGAGCGGGGAGCGCGTAGCCGCTGCCCTGGTGCTCGGCGACCGCCAGCGCGATCCGTTGCTGGGTCCGCGCGGGGACGGTGCCCTGACGAAGTTCGGAGCGCAGGCGCGCGTAAGCACGCAGCGCCGCCGGCGAGCCAGCGAGGACGCCGACGATGTTGGGGAGCTGGCCACCGGCCGCCAGCGCGCCCCGGAGCACGGGGAGGCTGCGCTCGGGCGCGGTCATCTCGTCGTGAACCTGGAAACGGCTCTCCTGGGTCTTCATCGCAGCGTGTCTCGCAAGTTCGAGGAAGTGCTTACGAGAAGTAAGGATAGTCGCCGCCTGGCAGAGCACCCATGGAGCACCGACCCGTCGCCCAGCGACGCCGCGACCGGGACCTTAGGCGCTTGCGGTGGCGATCGCCATCAGCACGAGGAAGACGCCAAGCGCGAACGCCCACATCGCCACGCGGTCGGGCCGGGCCTGGATCTGGGCCTGCGCCCGCGGCGGACGGCGACGCGGCGGCGTGGGCTGCCCCGTGATCACGACGGTGCGGCGCCCTTCTGCTCTGTGATCATCGTGCCGTACGGAGCGGGCAGCGGTGGTCTGCATCTGCTCTCTTTCGTCTTGCCGGCGGGGTTAGCTGACGGACTCGCGCTGAAAGAGCTGCGCTACGCCTGATGGCGATTCGCCCCTGGCCTTGTGGCCCATTTGGTTCCCCCACGCCCTGGGGATTCGGGCTTTGGCTGGATGGGTTGGCGGCATCGTAACAGCGCCGTCGGCGGATCTGCCTCGAGCCGAACGGCCTAGTTGGCCCCGGCGACCTTGGAGAGGTACTCGGCGACCGCCTCGGCCTCCTCGCCCTCGAGCAGGTTGGCCGGCATCAGGTTCTGCCCGGTGCCGCCGTTGCGGATCGCGTTGAGCGCCCGCTCGGGCGTCACCTCGCCGAGCTGGTCGAGGCTCGGACCGGTGATCCCACGCGCGTTGACGGCCGCGAGGCTGTGGCAGCTGGCGCAGTACTGCGAGAAGAGCGCCTTGCCCTGAGCCTCGGTCTCGGTCATCTCCTCACCGCGCAGCGCCCCCACACCCCCGGCTCCCTCGCCCTTGTTGGCGAGCACGAGCGCCGGGACGACGATGCCGAGCCCCACGTAGAGCACCACGATCGTGACGCTGAAGAGCCGCTGACCGCGGGTCAGGTACGCCTCGCGGGCCCCGCCCGGACCGCCCCAGAATGCGACGAACAGGACGAGCCCGCCCAGCAGCACGAACGGCACTAGGAAAGCCACTACCTCCATCGCGGACGACTCTATTCCACCGCGGGGACGGCTGCTACCCCTTCTTTCCCGGAGCCCTGGCGCGATGCCCCGAGAACCATCCATCGACTCTGCCCTTTGGCAGACGCCGGGTTACTGCTGTCCTACGCAGCGGCGAGTATCCCCGGTGCCCGGCCGGCGGTAGGGCCAGACGGGCGGGTGGCGCGGGCCGGCCCTCGGGCTGGCCCGCGCTGCCGTCCCGTGGCTGGCGCCGTCGGCGCGGGCGCCGCGTCGAGCGGTTCCGAGGACCGCGGCACGACTAGAGGTGGTCGACCGCGAGACCTGGCCGCAGCTCCCGTAGCGAGTCGACGATCACATCTCGGTGGCACAGCTGATGATCGCGCTCGAAGCAGAGCAGGCAGGCGGTGCCACCGTCCAAGCTCTCGGCGAGATCGACGAGGGTGCGGTAGGAGCCGTTGTGGAGGTGTCGGCGATAGATCTCCGCGCCACCCTCGACGTCTCCGGACCGGTAGCGCTCTCGGTTCTCCTTGGGGTTGCCCAGCGGCTTCAGGTGCTCGTAGGCGATGCCGACCTCTCCCAACGACTTGCAAAGCGCCGTCTTCGACAGACCGCGCTTGCGCGAGAGCGGCAGCTCGCGTACGTCTACCACGCGCGTCACTCCGGCTGCCAGGAGCGCATCGAGCAGGTCCTCGACGTTACGACCCTCATAGCCGATGGTGCAAAGCGTTGGGGCCACGACGACCAGGGGGTATGCGGGCCCGACTCGGGCAACGGGTCACCGCGCACACCCTGCGCCACACCGCAGCGACCTGGCTAGGTCAATCGACCGGCGGCGAGCGCCTCGTCGCCGAGTACCTCGGTCACGCCGACCTGTCGACCGTCAGTCGCTAGCGGCCGACCAGCCAGATCAGACCGCGTCGCGGAGGTCGCCAAGCGGTCGAGCACCTCGGAGAACGGTGGATGTGGCCGAAAGAACAGGCGCTGACACTCGTTCTCGTAGATCGGTTCGATCACCGCGCGCAGGTCGTCGGGCGGAAAGAGCGCGTCGCTCGAGCCAAAGCGAAGGCCGTCGGGTGGCCGGTAGCTCTTGGGGAAGTACTTGCGGCTTGTCCGGTCGTAGTCGGCCTTGATCTCGCCGTACTCGGGCGAGGCGAGCATTGCCAGGACCTCTTCCTCACCGGCCAGGACGTAGAGGTCGGCGTAGTGGCGAGCGTCGCGGCCGAGAGGATGGCCGTCCTGCTTGAGGCGCTCGATCTTCCCGTGGATCGCAAACAGCTTCTCGACGAACGTGCGGCGGAAGTGCAGGAGAGTCATCTGGAATGGCTGTAGTCCGTCGACGCCCAGATCGCCGGCTACTCCTCGATCGGTGAGCATTCGACCTACGATCGAGGAGATCGCGATTTCTTCGATCGGCTGATGACCGCTTTGTATTCCTGCCTCGAGCAGCACGGTCGGCGGGAAATTCAGGACGGCTGAGTAGCGCGATTCGTACCGGAAGACGTCGTCGCGTCCGAATCCGCCGAACGTCCGCGAGTCGTCGCGGATGAAATCAAGACCAGGAATCGAGGCCACGTCTTGGTTGAGCTGCTTGAGCACCTTGTCGATCGCGCGAGGGCTTGCCAACGTTGGCTCGACTGCCGGGTTGACGAAGAGGTCGACGTCCTCAGAGAAGCGGTCGATGAGGTTCCAGCCTTTCGACAAGCTCGTTCCGCCTTTGAAGATCGCGCGATCACCGAGTGTGTCGGCGACGGTGCGCAAGATCTCGGTGATCCAATAGTCCTTCTCGACGAACGGCTCCGACAGCTCGCTCTCTGCCGCAGCGGCCGTGACGAACGCGGCGAAGTCCTCGTGTTGATGGAGCCTCATCGCGCCTGCCAGTCCTTCGCGTTGGGCAGCGCCCGGAGAACGCCGAAGTCGAACTTCGTGAGTGGATTGAGGCTCGCCCGCAGCCACTGGAGCGTTTTGTCCGGAGCACTGGCACGCTCTCCAAGCGCACCGAGCATCGCGCGGACGCGTGGAGGCTCGTCGAGCGCCGCCCTTGCGAGCCGCTCGAAGCGCTTGCGATCAGCGAGCATGCGGACCAGGCGATCAACGGTCTCCTCAGGCGAGAGATCGCTGTACCGCGCGCGGTCGCGAAGCAGCTCGAAGAGGGCCGCATCAGAGGCATCGAGGTCTAAGCGTGACCGAGGACGGCCCGTGTGCACGACAGCGTCAGCGACCGCCCTGGGAACGGCGGCGCCGGCCGTAGCGAACTCTGGCCGCATGGGATTCTGCGTCGAGAGGCCAAGGGCCGTACCGGCCGTCAGTCCGGAAGGGTGCAGCGGTGCGGTTGCGGTCAGAGAGACCATTGCGCTCGGGCTGGGGAGGCTCGCGCCTAGGGCCGTCGGCTTGGATCGGTAGTAGAGGCCCTTGCGGACACGCTGAAGCTCGCCGGCGCCGGCCAGGCGCGAGAGCGCGTGCGCGACCGCCGTGGCCGGGAGATCGCTGAATTCAGAAAGCGACCAGTAGCGCTCGCCACCTTGGCGAACGCGCTCGTAGACCCGCGTTGCGACGCTATGGGGACTCCGCCCCCGCCCGCGCCGCTGTTCAGCTTTCGACATGGTCCGATGGTAGCATTTGGCAAGTTTTCTGTCGATAGAACTTGCCAAATACTTCGACGCTTGAGAGCGTCCCCCACCGCCGGTACCTTCGCTTCAGCGGCACGAAACGCTGCCGGCCATCAGGTCGGGCGCTCGCGTCGAGCGGTTCCATAGAGATCGCCGCAGGGCGGCCTTCGCGGACCGTGACGAGTCTCAGGCGACTCGGCCAATAGAAAAGCCCCGCCGGAGCGGGGCTTTTCGTTAGCTGGCTGTAAGCCGGATTCTGTCGTGAGCAACCATCCGTCTGCCCGGCCGATTCGACTGCTTGAAGGTCGGCGGCGGCTGGGCGGGCCCTAGGGCCCTGCGGCCTACCTGGGACTCGGCGGGCAGCCTCGTCGTCCCTGCTTGGCCTTGCACCGGGCGGGGTTTGCCTGGACGCGCCGTGTCGCCACGACGCCGGTGCGCTCTTACCGCACCTTTTCACCCTTGCCGGCGACGGCCGAGGCCGTCGCTTGGGCGGTTTGTTTCTGTGGCACTTTCCCTCGGGTTTCCCCGGGTCGACTTCCCGACCGCCCTGCCCTGTGGTGTCCGGACTTTCCTCGAACGCCGGTTTTCTCTCCGGCGCCCGCGGCTGCTTACCAGCCCTGTGAGTCTAGGCCGGACGCGCATCCGCGCCAACCCGCGACAGTGAGCTGTCATGCGGGCCGCGCTGTGGCCGGCGGACTCAGCTGAGCTCGCTGCCGCAGTCGCGACAGCGAGCAGAACCGGTTCCCGCGCCCTTCATCATCCCGTGACAGATCGGGCACTCGGCCGTCCCGTCGGCGCGCAGACCCTCCCATACGCTGCCGAGCTTCTGCTCCAGCGTGAGCCTGCGTCCTCCGACGGGACGGACCGGTTGCCCGGCTGCGCGGCGGCGCCCCATGCCGTCGCGCACGGCCCCGCCCATCACGGGGCCTTCCCTCCAGGTTTGAGCGAGTCGGTCCGCTACCCACGCGCCCGCTGTCGCCGTAGTCATGTTGGGTCACCTCGCCTCATGAGACCTTCCGCAGCACCCCGACGACCTTGCCGAGGACAACGACCTCACGGCTGACGATCGGCTCCAAGGCCGGATTCTCGGGCTGCAGGCGAATGTGGTCCGCCTCCCGGAAGAACCGCTTGACCGTCGCCTCGGCGTCCTCCCCCACGAGCGCCACCACGATCTCGCCGTCGCGGGCGGTCTCCTGGCGCCGCACCGCCACGTGATCGCCGTCGTGGATCCCCGCGTCGATCATCGAGTCGCCGGTGACGCGCAGGAGGAAGTCCCCCTCGGAGCCTCCCGCGATCTCGGGGACCTCGACGTAGTCCTCGACGTTCTCATCGGCGAGGATCGGCGACCCCGCCGCGACCTGACCGACGATCGGCAGTCCGCCGTCCGGGGTGACCGCCCGCTTCGCCCGCTCGACCAGCAGCTCGATCGCGCGCGGCTTGCTCGGATCCCTCCTGAGCAACCCGATCTTCTCGAGGTTCGCCAGATGCGCGTGAACCGTCGAGGACGAAGTCAGACCGATCGCCTTGCCGATGTCGCGCACGGTAGGCGGGTACCCGTGCTTCGCCGAGTAGCGCTTGATGAAGTCGTAGATCTCCTGCTGGCGCTTGGTGAGGTTCAAGTCCACCGGCTCGGGCTCCTCTCGAGGGGGCTGGGGCTGTCGTCCGATCCGAACATGTGTTCGTAGAGTACTACCCGGGCGGACGGAATCCCCCCGGAATCGCACGGGGCTATACTCAGCGCCCCCTCGAGCGGCTGTGGCGGAACTGGTAGACGCGCAAGGTTGAGGGCCTTGTGGACCGATTGGTCCGTGGAGGTTCGACTCCTCTCAGCCGCACTCGGGAAGTACCTGCAAAAGCGCCGGTTCTGGCAAGCCGCCAGGCCCGGCGCTTCGTCGTTGAGGCGAGCCGCCGGGTACCAATCGAGTACCAATTTCGAGGGCGAGTGCCGTCCCGCACGGGGGATACGCTGATCGGGTGCGAGGAGGGCTAGCCCCGATCAGCGAGAGCCTTCGCCTCTTCATGGCAGGCCCCATATGGCGACTCGCCCGGCTCGTGGCGTTCGCGTTCACCGTCGCCGCCGTTGTCGCGCTCCTGCGAAACGGGGACGCCTGGCTCTGGCTGTTCCTGGCCGCCAGTGCAACCTCCGTCGCGAGCTTCCTGCCGTTCCATCGCGAGCGCGTCGCCAGAATGGCCGAGCTGGGTTCGCTACCAACCCGGATTGATGGACTCCAGCATGAAGGGATTGAGCTTCTGGACGAGCTGTTCGCAGAAGTCGAGCCGGAACGCGCCGGAGACGGCTCATGGTCAATCAAATTCGGCGCGCCGCCAGAGCGCTGGGAGAAAGCCGAAGTATTCGACCGACGCGCTCGGGACCTACTATCCGAGGCCCCCGCCCTTCTGTCCGACTATGCCGCTGGAGCGAACGCCCACATCCGCGAAGCCCGCGAACGGGAGATCGAGGGCCGCCCCAATCCCGAGACGGACAACCGCCCCGATGGCGTGAAGCTGCGCGAGTTCGCAAACCACACCCACTTCGCCCCCGCTCGCAGGTTGGCAGCATCGCTGGAAGGGCTATCGGCCGCTCGGCACCGGATCGGCTACCAGGGGGGTGTTCATTCGACAGCGCATCCCGAGCGACGCTGAAGCCAAGCGGCTCCAGGTGGCCCAAGAACGACCAAAGGCCCCAGCGCTAGGCTGGGGCCTCCGGGTTCTGGTCAAGGTGGCCGGCGACTTCCGCCAGCGCAGCCTTGCCGCCTTCTACCCAGCGCCATTGCTCATCCGACTTCATCTCGGAGATAGGGATGCCGTAGGGCTGGGCTTTGGAACGGACCGCCTCGGCGATCCTTTCGGCAAGAGTCACGGAAGCTGGGACGGTCGAGCCAGCTCCACATCCCCGTAGAGCAGGCGCCGCCACGCGCCACGGATCCCGCCGACGTTGACGAGAGTGGTGACCGCCGCCGGCACCAGGCCGAGGACGATGCCAAGCACGGCCGCCACCTCGGCGTCCAGGCCGGCGACCAGGGCGACGAGGAGCGCAATCGCCCCCGCCCCCGTAGTGGTCTCTGCTGGATGGTTCATCGATTCCTTCCTTTCCTTTACCCGCTCCAGTCGGAGCGATGGTTGCGCGAGTCGACATGCACGAACCCCGAGGCGACATACGTGCCGACGCCGCCCCGGGATGCTCCGAACAGACGCCGCGCGGCCGCCGCCCACGCCTCGGGGGTTCCCCGAGCGAACGTCACGTCGGCGGCCGGCTGGCTCACCCGAGCAACCGGGATCGCGCGGCGGGGGCCGAGAGCACCGTCTACGCGGTCGTCAACCGGCGGCTCAAGAGTGGAGCGCTCGACACGATCCCCGTGACGACCTGATCCGCATGATCCGCGACGCGAGCAACAACCTCGCCATCCTGCGTGAGGTTGAGCGACGACGCCGAAAGGACGCATGAGCGACCTCACCCCCAGACAGCGCGAGGCGCTTGAATGGCTCCCGCGCGTCGGCAAGGCCACACACGCAACACTGCGGCTCCACAGATTCAGCCCCCGCACCCTCGATGCACTCGCCGCACGGAACCTTGTGCGCCGCGACTTCATCCCCACCCGTGGCGCAGGGTACGTCGTGTACTACCCGATTCGGGAGGAATCGGGCGATACCTAAGAATCCGGCGGGCGAGCGCGTCTCTCGCCCGCCAACGGCCGCCCCGAGGGATCAGTCTCGGGTGACGCCATGGCCGGGGCACCCCGCCGACGAGCGACGGCGGCGGTATACCGGCAGGAGTGCCCAACCTGCCGCCGTTTCAGCCCGGCTGTACAGCCCGCCGGGGGAGCAATCCGCGCATCGTCGCCCGAAGGCGAGGGCGCGGTCTACGGTGCCAGCTAGCGCGCTCGCGTTAGAAGCGCTCACACGCAGAGCCCGAGGGCTCTTTCACCAGCCTTCACCGACCAACCACGGGTCGGCAGGTAGCCCGAGGCGCTTGGCGCACCATCGGGATCACCCGCCCGGAGGCGGGGCCAAGCGTTGGCGACCGGGCTTCGCTTCCCGGTCGCCCAAACTCCCGCCGTGCCTCCCCTGCCGGGGATAGCCGCCTAGGCGGGGCGAAGAAACCGGAGGCGGACGAACCGCACCCCGGGGGCTCCGCGCCGAGAATGCGCCACGAAGGCGACCCGTCACGCGGAAGTGGAGTCCGCTAGGACTCCCACGGAAGACACTTGCGCTCCCTGCGCTCCACCCGCACAGAGTGGGGAGCGTGCAGGTACGCCGGGCCAGAGATCCGGGGATGTAGCGGCCACACGCCTAGACGCTTCGCGACCGCCACCGTCAACGCCGGATTCTCTTCGACCACCGCGACCTCCTAGAACGTCGTCACATGGCCGTGACCGGCGATCTGGATGACCGAATCCCGCCCAGACCAGGCCACTGAAGACCGCCGCCGTCGAGCAACGTCAGCAGCTCGGTCCCGCTGAGCGAGCACCCACCCCCTGAAGTCATCCTCCGGCAAACCGAACAGCTCCTCGATCTCCGGCACCAAGGAGTACCAACCACTCCTCGTGGGGCTCCGCCAGGGCACCAGGGCGCCGTGCAGTAGCCGCTCCCACTTCTCCCCGCCCGGAAACGCCCGCTGAAGCAGCAGGTTGGGGGCCTCGGTGCCGCGAAGAGCTGTGATCCGCTGCGTAACGTCGAGCGACCGGCCGACCCTCACCCAATCGCCATCGACCGCGAGAAAGATCAGGGGCTCCCGACGGCGCCCGGGCTGGGCCTTGGCGAGAGTCCGCATGCGGGACTGCTCGCTCAAGGCCTCAGGGTCGCCGGGTCGACGTGCCGGGCCGTGACTGGCCCCGAGCGTGCCGCCCAGCGCCCCTCCTCGCGCCTGCATCCAGCTTCGCGGCGACGGCGCCTGCCCGGCGAGAACTCCATTCCGCCGGTTGACACCCCTGTCGCCTGCCCTCTGCCTCTTCCCATCGATTCTTCTCCCCTAGATAGTCTCCGCCCACACACATGCGCGAGCGGTCACATGCCTGACGCTCTACAGGCCGCCCCTCTATAGAGCAGCCCTGGTTACGGTGGCCTGAGCGCGGTTTCCCGTATCCGTCACCGTCGCCGCCGCCATGCGTGGCGTGAGATGTCCCTGTTGGTCTCGGCTACTTGCGTCGATAGGCGGCCGAGTATCCATTCCCGAATCGCGTCCTCTCTCTCGTCGATCAGGACCGAGATTTCGGGAGTACTCTCGTACCAGCCTGGGGCTATGCGCCATGGCCTGAGCGCCTCGTGCAGCCGTCGCTCCCATCCCCGAGAGCCATCTAGGCTGCGGCGGGAGACGGTAGCCTTCCTGCGGCGGCGTGCCCGCTTAAGGGCTGCGTCGAGGCTGGCGGCCGAGCCGACGAATACGGCTCCGTCAGTGGGCTCTTGGGCGACGAGAACTAGCTGCCGGCCGACCCCAGGGCGCACATCCCCATTCAGCGACGTTTTCATGTTAGCTCCCGGCTCAGAGGAACGCAAGGTCGCCGGTCTCCACCGCGTCGTAGGCCGGCTCATCCCCCACACGGCTCCCTATGCCCTCACTCAGGGCGTCCCGGGCGAGGGCTCGCGCCTGGCGGTAGTGGGGGCTGCCGCTATCCAGCGAGACGGCGACGGGGCGAACGTCACCAAGCCGATCCGCCTCCGCCCATATGGCGTCCCAGGGGCCTCCAGCCCGTCGGGTCTCCAGGCCGACGACGAGGCTACGAACCGAAGACGCAATTCGCACGTCGTAGCCATCCGGCACGCTTCCCAGCGCCCAGATCGCACCTGATAGCCCCATCCGGGTAGCGCGCCTACCGGGCTCCCACCCGAGGTGGCGAGACTCTTCCCCCAGACCACGGATCAGGGCGCCCCACGCGCCCACATCCATGCCGACCACGGCGTGTACCCAGACCTTTACGCTCCCCGGAGCCTGGGCGCGACCCGACGGCGCAGGGCCAGCCGGCTCAAGGCGCTCTCCGAGAAGTCCCTGGGTGAAACGAACAGACCTCCCTAGGCCCTGGGCGATGGCCTCCTCGCTCAGGCCGGCCTCGTGTAGACGCCTCGCCTGCCTGACCAACGCCCTCCGGGCCATGCCGGCGTCATCCATTCGCGGTCCCTCCCGCCGCCTCGAACTGCTCGATCTGCGCCAGCCGCCACCGCGTGTAGCGCCCAAGGCGCACTGTCGGAAGCTTCCCCTCGCGGCCGAGGCGATAGACCTGGCCGGGCGCCACCTGCCAGCGGGCCGCGACATCCCCAGCCGTCAGCAGCACACCGTTGCTCGAACTTCCACCTTCCACCTCGTCTCCTTCCGCTTGTGTCCAGCCGCCTGGTGTTGTAGCCCTCACCAGAGACGAACGAGGGCGGATGAGTTGCGCTGAGATCGCTGGTTTCGCACCCGACGCGGGGTCGGTGATACGGGGCATAAGGTCGAACTTGCCCTCGAACTCGTGTCAGCGCCGCTGGAACAGCGTGAACCCGAGGTAGAAGATCAGGACCCTGGCCCCGCGCGGCGAACGCGACGAACCGGAGCACGATGTTGACGGGCTCGATCACGCGGAGGATGAGCGCGAGGCCGAAAGCTCGCGAGCTGCGTAGCCGATCTCCGCGAGGGGCGCGGCGCTCGACTTTCGGCGGATCGGATCGGCCTCGGCGTCGCGTAGGGCTCCGCTTCAGGTGGAGGGAGGTTTGCTTTTCTCCCGCGATTCCACGCAGTAGTTTGGACCCGCAGACGTAGTTGGTCCTTCCCCTGCCCCCTCAATCGGGGTTTGCTGTCTTTCCGCTCCGTCCCCGCTCCCCTGGCCTCCCGGTGCCCACCGTGGCCAGGTGGGTCCAACTGAGGGCTTGGTGCTTCCCATCCTTGGGGCGGTTGCCCCAGCGGGTGCCTCGTCCGCCGCGCCCTGTTCCACGCGACGGTTGACGGCTGCATTCGGCCTGCCTATGCGTTGACGGCCCTGGCGGGACCGGGCTACAAGGTAGCCAACCATCGATCTCGGTTTTCTAGCCCTCGGAACAGACGGGCGCGGTCCTCGGACGAACTGCTTGGCGCCGCTACGCCAGCCATAATGGCCACGATGGGAGGCGGGAAGCGCAGCTACGGCACCGGGTCGCTCTGGGAGCAGGGAGGCAACTGGTACGGCAAGTGGCGGGCCGGCACCCGTCAGGTCAAGCGCAAGATCGGCCCCGCCCGCCAGCCCGGCACCCGTGACGGTCTCACCAAAGCGCAGGCCGAGGCCGCGCTGAGGAAGCTGATCGAGTCCGAGGCACCGGCCCCGATCCGCCCAGACGTGACCGTGGAGGACGCGGCGACGCGCCTGCTCGCGGAGCGCAAGCGCAAGGGCCGCAAGGCGACGACGCTGGAGACGTATCGGTCGATTCTTTCGACCCACGTCTACCCCACGCTTGGCCAGCGCCCGCTGGACCGCCTGACCCGCGAGGACGTGGAGCGGCTGATCGAGTCGATGCAGGACGACGGCAAGAAGCCGAAGACGATCACCAACACGGTGACGCTGCTGTTCCAGGTCTGCGACTTCGGCCGCAAGAAGGGCTGGTGCAGAGCGAACGCCTGCGAGGACGTGGAGCGCCCCGAGGTCGAGGCTGAGCGGGATATCCGGTTCCTCGACGCCGAGGAGCTAGAGGCCCTCCTACGCGCCGTAGACGTGGACACCGAGCCGTTCGGAGCGACCGACCGAGTGCTGTTCCTCACCGCCGCCATGACGGGCCTGCGGCAGGGCGAGTTGCTGGCGCTGCGCTGGCGAGACATCGACTGGAAGGCCGGCAGGGTTCGCGTGCGCCGCAACTACGTGCGCGGGCACTGGGGCACGCCGAAGTCGAAGCGCGGCACCCGATCGGTGCCGCTGGTCGACCGTGTGGCGGGAGAGCTGGATCTCCACTTCAAGGCAAGCGCCTACCAGGACGATGACGCGCTGGTGTTCTGCCACCCGCAGACCGGCGACGTGCTCAATCACTCCGGGCTGGTGAAGCGGTTCAAGGCCGCCCTGGCGGACGCTGAGGTCCGCCCCGTGCGCTTCCACGACCTACGACACACGTTCGGCACCAGGATGGCGGCGGCCGGCGTGCCGATGCGGACGCTTCAAGAGTGGATGGGTCACCGGTCGATCTCCACCACCGAGATCTACGCCGACTACGCGCCGAGCGACCAGGAGCGCGAGCTAGCCGAGCGTGCCCTCGCTGCTCCGGGTACCAATTCAGGTACCAAATTGAGCGAAACTCAGCGAACCTGAGCGCACCGGAACCGCTCTAGAAAGCGGGGCGGAACTCACCGCTACCCCCTTGCCGGAGTTGAGGGCCTTGTGGACCGATTGGTCCGTGGAGGTTCGACTCCTCTCAGCCGCACTCACGAAGGCCCCGCCCTGCGGGGCCTTCGCCGTTTCGGGAATCGGCGCGCGGCGCATCGCGAGCGCTTAGGGTTGCGCCGGACCGACCGATGGCCGCCGCGAAGACAAACGAGACGTTGCTCGCCTCCGGCCTCGCGGAGGTCGCGCTCGGCGCCCTGTCCGGCTGGCCCTTCTCGCTGGCGGTATCCGACCCCGAACGGGCTCGGGCACTCGGCATTCGCTCCACCCACCGCCTCCGCCAATGGCATCTCGACCTGATCGCCCTCGGCAGCCTGCAGGCGCTCGCGGCGACCGCCGTGCCTGACCTGCCGCGCAAGGTCGCATGGCCGCTGATGGTGGCGGGATGGACCAACGCCAACGCGTTCGCCCCGCTGATCCTGCGCCCCGAGCTCAAGGACCACCCCGCCTACAAGGCCTCGGCGGTCGCCTCGTTCGCGGCCGCATCGTGGAGCTTCGCCGGCCTTGCGTTGATCGCCGCGCGCCGCCGCTCGGGCGGCGGGCGCGCCTCATCCTGAAGCGCCGGCGCCGGCGCTATCTTCGGCCGATGATCATTTCGACCATGAACGATCTCCCCGGCTATGAGATCGAGGAGGTCTTCGGCGAGGTGTTCGGCCTCACCGTGCGTTCGCGCAACATCGGCTCCCAGATGGGCGCGTCATTCAAGTCCCTCGTCGGTGGCGAGTTGAAGGGGATGACGAAGATGCTCGCCGAGGGCCGCGAGCACGCGACGGACCGCCTGATCGAGGAGGCGCAGAGCAAGGGCGCCAACGCGATCATCGCCTTCCGCTTCGATACCTCGGAGCTCGGAACCACCTGGACCGAGATCTGCGCCTATGGCACCGCGGTGCGCGTAACCAAGATGCCGTAGCGGGGTCGCCGGCGACACCCGGCGACCCCTGGACGGTCAACGACCTCGGACGACGACGGCGACCGTCCGCGAAAGCCCGCGCTCGTACGGATACGCCGGCTCGGGCGCGACGAGCGCACGGAATCGGTAGCGGCGGAGGCCGGTCGTCGACGTGAAGCGGTAGCGATGCTCGAACCGGCCACGCACATCGGCGCGCGGCGTCGCGAATGTCCGCCAGCCCCCTGGAACCTTCGCTTGGAGGGCGACCAGCTTGCCTGCGGCGGGGATCGGCTTGCCGCGAAGCCGACCGGTGAAGCGAACCGCCTGGCCGTTGAGCAACCGGCGGCGGTCGACCGTGAGCGTCGCGGCGGCGCGCGCCCTCGTCCGGAAGGCGCTCTCTGCCGGACGCAGCGTCGCGGTTCCGGCGAACCGGACGCGGATCGCGCGTGACGGACCCGCCGGGATGACCCTTCGCAGCGACCCGCGCTCGTCGGTGACCGCCGTCCCGAGCGGGAGGTAGTCGGGACGCCCCGCGATCCGCGCCTCCACCAGAACCGTCATCCCCGCGAGCGGCCGCCCGCCGCTGCTGAGCGTGCCAGACGCGACGACGCGGCGGCCGTGATCGACGGTCACCGTCTTGACCAACGCGGGCGGTCGCTGTCCGCAGGGAGTCATGCGGCGAGCACGCTTGCGCTTGTGGCCGCAGGTCTTCGCCGCTTTCCGCTCCGCACGCACGTCGAGGGCGACCTCGGCCCGCAGCGGTAGAGCGACCGCCATCGGCGCGCCATCCTCACGCGTGTCGATCACGGCCCGGTTCCCGGCGATATCTCCCACGACGGCCCGAACCTCATAGCGTCCGTCGGCCAAGGCCTGGTCGGGCATCCGCGCGGACAACACACCATCCCGCAACTCGGACGCCAGTCGTCGAAACGGCCCATCCGCCCCCTGCCGGTATTCGATCCAGCCATCCGCCAGCCCGGACGTCACATCCGCCACATCCGCCACCAGCCGCGCCGGATCCCCCGAATCGACACCCCGAAAGCGCCCGACCGGTCCCGTCTGGTCGATCTTGAAGGACACCTCCTTCTCCACCGACTCATTCCCCGCGACATCCACAGCCTTGAAGCTCAAGGTGTGGTGGCCGTCTTCGGCCACGCTCACGGCGGTCATGGCGCCCCGCAAGGCGACCGGTGGCGCGCCGTTCCGAGACATCAGGATGTGCCCACCATGACGCGCTGCCTGATCCTGCCCGGCGGCCTCCATGCCTGAGAGTCCTTCCTGATCCTGAGCCTCAGGCGATACGTCAACCGTATCTCGCGACCAGTTCGTTCCGATTCCACGTGTGGAAACCCGAAGAACTGGCGGTGAGCGATCGACCCAGACGTCCGCAACCGCGATCGGCGACGGGACCCCAGCGCCTGATATGGCCCGGGCGCGGACGCGCGTGTGCCCCTCTGGCAGGCCATCCGCGGGCAGAATCGCGGTGGGACCATCCACATTCGCGACGTCTCCTGGATCACCGCCATCGGTCGAAACGGCGAAGCCAACCACGCCTGACGGGGGCGCCTGAGCGTCTGCAGAGAGTGCTGCGCCCGCTCCGGCGAAATGACGTCCCACCCAGCCAGATGGCACGTCGACCTCAGGTCTGCTCGGGACTGCATCGTCATACCTCAGCGACACGGCTGAGGAGTTGTCCGGATCTACGTTGCCTGCCTCGTCCTCCAACCACACGTTGAGCCGATACTCGCCCCGCGCCGGCACTCTGACATCGAGGCTTGGCGTTTCCGCGCTCGCAGACCCAGAAGTACAGGCCGAAGACGCCACGGCACATACCTCATATCGAGCAGTTGCAATCGGAGCTACCTCATAGTCCGAGGGCTGCCAGATGAGCGAGAACTCGTCGGAGGGGCGCCATGTGCTGCCTCCGAGAACCGACAACTCTTGAGGAGCCTCTGGCGCGGTGTTATCGATCCTGACCTGGCGCACCTCGCTCGTGGCGTTCCCGGACACGTCAACGACACGCGCCACCAGGGCATGTTCGCCATCGCCGACGACGCGCGTATCAACACTCTCGGATGCCGTCGCGCTCAGGGGGCAGGGCCGCAAGTGAACCCAGGAGCCATCGACGTCGTCACACATGGTGACGTGATCGAGGACCCGCGTTCCCGCCACGTCAACCGAGATGCGCCTTACACCACTGCCGACATCGTCAGCTGAAGCCTCAACGCTGACGAGGCCGCTTACCCACTGCGGCGCGAGGAGCGGGCCGGCGAGATTCTCAACGGCCGGATCGACCTCATCGACCATACGAAAGCGAAACGACCGACCCCGCACACGGACCTCTCCGTCTCCGACCTGCGAGCAGGTAGCGACTTTGCACGCGATCCCAAAAGCAACCGACTCTGGCTGAATCGCGTTCGGATCAGGCCCCGGGGCCCACCCTCGCAGTACGGGACCCCCGCCGCCAGTGGCCGGCACCCACGTGTCCGGTCCAAGAGACCCGTCGAAGACGGCGCCGGCATAGGCGCCTGAGCGGACCTCAGCGAAGGCATCCAAGCCAGCGAGGCAGCACGCGTGATGGGTACCGAACAAGCCCTCAAACTCCACTAGACGAGTGCCTGCCGGCAGATCGACGGCATACTCACCTCGAACACCCTCCGGATATGTGGCGCCCTGGAAGGAAGAGCGAAGTGCCAGGCCCAGCTCGCCGCAACCACTCTGCGGAAGCGGACTGATGTAGAGCCCCATCGAGTTCGTCCAGCTGAACTCGGTAGTCGCTATGCCTCGGCCTGGATCACACTGGCGGACCTCGTATGTTCCGGCCAACGCTGGATTAGCGGGACCCCCCAAGGCTAGACTCACCCCAGCCAATCCGGCAACCGCTAGGAGTCTGAGTTTGGTGATTGGTCGGGGCATGGGTTCCCTCCTGGCTAGTTCTCGAAGCCGAACTCGGTGGGCTCGGCGGGTTTGGGTTGGGGTGGTTGAGCTGGCGGCTGGGCCGCGGGTGGCGGGATCGCCTCGGGGGTGAACTCGGCACTTGCGGCGGGATCAGGCGGCGCCGGCTGTGGGCCGGGGGCAGGCGGCGGATCGACCGGGGGCGCGGGCTCAGGATCGACAGACGCCGCTGGCGAGGGACTGACCTCAGGTGTGTCAGGGGGCGGTGGCGGACCGGGATCGAGCACCGCTGCCGGGGTCTCGGCCCGCTCCGGCGGCTTGGCGACCTCGTAGGCGCCGAACGCGCCGCCACCGAGCGCGACAGCTCCGGCAATCGCCGCCACGGCCGCCCCGGGACGGGGGTTGCCCGACAGGACGGCCGGATCGGCTGCACGAAGGTAGGCAGCCGTCGCCTGCTGCTTGCCTGCGTCGACCGTGGAGGCGAGCGTGCCGCGCAGATCCGCCACCACGGCGGCTACCCGATCGAGCTGCGAGCCCGGCGCGGCGACGAGGGCCGGCATCGGCGTGACGGCGGCCACGCGCTCCATCGCCCGGCGCAGCTCGGCGAACAGCGCCGCCGCATGGGGATCAGTCTCGACCAACTGTCGCGCCCGCTCGCGCTGACGGCTGGTCGCGATCCCGCGCCTCGGCTCGTCGTCGGCCGCAACGTCAACCACGCAAGCCACCAGCAGGCTCCGCGTACGCGCCGACCACTCGCCCGACTCGAGCTCCTCGACGCGCTCGGCGACAGCCGTGGCGCCCGCCTCGGCCAGACGACGGTACTGGCGGCTGCTAAGTCCGAGCGCCGCCCGTACCTCGGGCCCTGAGAGCTGAAGGTCCCAGCGGAGCTTCAGCACCTGGCGCTGGCGCTCGTCGAGACTGTCGAGAACGCCGCGGGCGATGCGTGCCTGGTCGCGCATCACGACCTCCTCGTCCGGCTGGACGCGGGAGTCGGCCAGCTGCGAGATATGCGGGTCGTCGGGCCCGATCGGCACCGGCCCACGCGGCCGGCTCACGGCGTGCAGCGCATCGCAGGCGGTCGACGCCATCAGGTAGGCGCGCAGCGACACGATCTCCTCCCCGGCGCGGCGCTTCTCCAAGACCCGGCCCCACGCCTCGTGGTAGAGCGCGAGACGGTCGTCCTCGTCCAGTCGCGGGAACCGCTTGGTGAGCATCCGCAGAACCGGTCCGCGATGGAACTCGTACTCGCCATCGCGCCCTCGATCGCGCGCCTGCCCCCGGCCCCCCGCCTTCATGAGAAAAGCCCTCGGCCCATCCTCGCCGCCGCTTCAACCCGAGCCGAACTCTGAATACTCTCGCGTCTCTGAATCGATGCACTCATGCACCGTCAAGGGACGGTCGCGACCCAACTTGCCCCCCCTATCGGACCTATGGTGTCTCGCGCTAGGCGCGAGCCCCGCCGATCACGACCGACACCGGCGGCGACAAGCCCGGAGGGATGGGCATGGTGTCGCCGCCGGTGAGCTGAGCTCCCACAGGTCCCGATATGACTTAGCGCACGGGGAGGGTTCGGTCCGTAGCGCGAGTCGCGGAACCCGCATGTCGGTTGTCCTTCCGGCCACTAGGGCCGGAAGCTCTCGAGGCGGTTGGTATTACCACCTCTGGGGGGCAACATACACAGCCCCTACGGACGTTGTCCAGACGGATCCGCAGGGCCGACCGGCCCGCTGGCGCTCTTAGGGCGCCAGCGGATCGTAGATCGGGAGGTTCACAGTGCCGTCCAGGCCCTTGTGGCGGATCGAACGCAGCACGGTGCCCGAAGCGACGACGGCGTAGTAGGCGTTGTCCTCAACGCCTAGGACACGCGAGTCGCCCTCGCCGGTCTCCAGCGAGACGGAGGCGACACCGTCGGGAACGATGCCGAAGATCGCGAGGTCCCCACCGGGCAGGACAGCCGTACCAGCCGCGCCGGAGCCCGACTTCAGCGTCGAGGTGCGCGGGCAGATGGCGGTCGCACCCTCGCCGACCGTCAACGTGGCGCACACGTGGTCACGCGCCGGGAGCACGAACACCGAGTTGGTGGTGTTGGCGATCGCACGCCGCGACAGGCCAGGGTTCATGCCGAAATCGGCACGGGCGCCGATGTCGTCCGCGATCTCGGCCGGCATTGCGTCGCCGGCCGTGCGCTCGGCGTCGAGCACCGAGACGGCCTCGGCCGCCTCCGCCTCGACGGTGGAGACCATCACAGCGTCGTCGCTGGGCGGGTTGTTGTCGTCGCCCTCGGCGATCGCGCCTACGGCGCCGACCGCGAGCAGCGCGGCGACCGGGAGGACGATCAGGAGGTTGCGCTTGGCTTTGAGCTCGAACATGCCGCTCACCACGCCGAGTCCGCGTAGCCGTTGATCGACTTGGCCGAGCCGCTTGTCTGCTTGACGTTGGCCTCGTAGCAGTTGCACTGCACATCCCCGTAGTAGTAGCCCGTCCAATTGGTGGCGCAGCTCGCTCCCAGCAGGCCGCCCGTCGCGGGGCGCCAGACTTGCTGGCAGACGCCGAAGGACCCGGCTCCGGGGTTCCAGCCCTCGCTGTAGTCCCAGCTGTTGAGACCGTCGAAGCTGCCGTTCGCACGGCCGTCGCACCACAGATTGTGCGGCTTGTTCACGCAGTTGTAGTAACTGACGAACGCGCTTGCCTGCGATGGCGCCATCCCTGCGACGAACGTGACCGCGAGCGCCGCTAAGAGCGCCAGCTTTACCCTGGACCGCTTCATTGAACCCCTTCTCGAGAGCTTGCCGGCCGAAGCTGCATGCCCGCTGGCATGCGCTGGCGAGACCCTAGACCGCCCCCCGACTGGGCGTCAAGCATATCTGCCAATGTGCCTATTTTGGGGTCACGGTGCGCGTGCTGCCGTCCGCGGCGCGAACTACGAACGAATATTCAGACAGAGCCGACGCGGCGGACCCCCGCTTCATCTCGCTGCCCACGCCGCCGAGTGGGGCCACTGCAGCGAACGGCCGGATCGGCCCGATGCCCGTCCCGGAAGGCTTCCACGCCTCGCCGAGTACGACCGTCATAGCCCCCATCGGACCATTGACTCGAATCTCGTCGACGCCGTCCTCCACCTGACCGACGATCGCCACCCCGGCCGGCCGCACGTCGAGCTGAAACGCCTGGAGGCCGTCGGCGGCGAGGGCGCGTCCGAGGCTCGTCGGGCTCTCACACACGGGAGCGCCCGTCGTACCGCGGTCGAAGCTGTGGACCATGCAGATCCGGCGCGACGCACCGATGAAGCTCGTCGCGGTTCCCGACGGCCCATCCTGCACGTCGTAGGCGAGGGTCGGCCCGGCGCTCGACGGCCGCACGTCCTCTGGTGTCAGCCCAGGCCGGTCAGGCACCGTGTCGCGGTCGAGCCCGGACTCCCAGATCCCGAGCAGACGGTCCATCGCCGGCACGCCGGTCGTGCCGGCGATCAGCGCGCTCGCGCTCGCCGCGACCGCGATCACGGCCAGCACCGCCCCGGCGGTCGCCGCCGCAGCGCGCAGCGGCCGACGTCGGCTGGCGCCGCGCTCGGCGACCGCGGGCGCCGCCGACAGCAGATCGGCCGCCGTCGTCTCGAGACGGCGGCGGAGATCGGCGTCCAGCTCGAGCGGCTCGTAGTCGACGCCCTCGACGGGGACCGCCATCATCGCCAGCACCAGGCTGTCGTCGGCTCGGTCGCGTCCCGCGGCCCGACGCGCACGGCGGGCCCGCATCAGCTCCCAGCGCACCCAGACGGCGGCCCAGAGCGCCCCGACCATGTCGACGACGCGGCTCATCGCGCCCGCTCCGCGTTCTCGCGCAGCCGCGCCAGGCCGCGCCTGACCCGTTGGCGGATCGCCGCCTCGTTGGCGTGCTCGCTGTCGGCGATGTCAGCGTAGTCGCGCTCCTCGACCACCCTGGCCAGGACGGCGTTGCGCTCGGCCCGCGGGAGCGCGTCGACGCCCGCGAGCAGGCCGGGCAGCGCCGCGTCCAGCCGCGACTCGACTTCGTCCCACGCCTCCTCGCTGTGCCCGAGGACCGTCACCCCGAGCCGCCGGCGCGCGGTGTCCTCGGCGCGCTGGTTGCGCAGGCTGGCCAGCATCGTGATCCGCGCGACCCCAAACAGCCAGCCGCGCGCGTCGCCGCGCCGCCGATCGAAGCGGTCGACGGCCTCGAAGAGCACTGCGAACGTCTCGGCGGCGACCTCGGCGGCGACCTCGCGGCTGCCGGTCTGCCGCGTCAGGAAAGCGACCACCGCATCCTGGTGACGGGCGAAGAACACGCCGAACGCCTGTGGCACGCGCGGCGTGAGCTCGAGCAGCGCCGCGTCGTCGAGACGCTCGAGTCGTCGTGAGACCTGCTCTGGACGGGGCGCCATCGCGCCCGCATCATCCCGCCCGGGCGCAGCCGCGCCCGGCAGTGCCGGCCAAGTCCGCGGGAACGCGGCCGCGCCCCCGCCCCATGTGAAGAATCGCTCGATGAGATGCATGAACCCTCGCTGCGTGCCGGCGCCGGACACGCTCCCGCCCGTTTGCTCGACGCCTCACCTTCACTTGAAGCTGGCGCGGATCCTGTGACATGGGAACTGCCGGCTACTGCACGACCGCGCCCCTGCCTGCGAGTGGCCGGAGGGACGAGACCGTCGGTCGCGGCTCAGCCGAGGCCGCGTACGAGCTCGGCCGGATCCTTGTCGAGCGCACGGGCCAGGGATACCAGCGTCGAGAGTCGCGGCTCGCGCTCGGCGGCCTCGAGCCGGTAGACCTGGCTGCCGCTGATGCCGGCCCGGCGGCCGAGTTCGTGCTGGGTCATTCCGCTGGTCCGGCGCGCGACGCGCAGCCGGCGGGCGAAGTGCTGTGCGGAGGGAGTCATCGCCCGCTCTTGTAGGCCTGAATGCAAGTTGTGACATTCTGCACACCAGCCGTGTGACAACCGTCACGGAGCGCTGGGTCAGCGGTAGAGCGGCGTCCGCGCGAAACGGGCGCGCAGCTCCCACCAGGCCGGCTTGCGCTCCCCGTCGTAGGTGAGCACCCCCTTGTGGTGGCGGATGTTGTCGTTGGGGCCGTAGCCGATGATCGCGCCGCCGCGCCAGTGCGGGTAGATCTCGAACTCGCGCAGCGTCCAGTGGATCGCCCCGGACATGAACGGCAGCCGGTCCACGAGGTCGATCGTCTTGGCGACGTGCTGGGTCTGGAAGGCGTAGCTGCCCTTCACGTCGGCCGGCCAGTCGGCCATGTCCGGCCGCCCCTCGGCGCCGAACTCGGTCATCACCAGCGCCTGCTCGGGATAGTCGGCGCGGGTGCGCTCCAGGAACGGCTGCAGCAGCCCGAAGTCCTCGACCCACGGGTACCAGCCGAAGTACTGGTTGATCCCGATCACGTCGAAGCTCTCGTAGGTGCTCTGGCGCTCGAGCACCGGCCGGGTCTTGATGTCGACCGCGACCGGCGTCTGCGGGTCGAGGTCGCGCGCGATCTCAGCCGCGTCGAGCAGGAACTGTCGTGTCGGCCGACGCTCGTCGGGGCGAAACGCCAGCTCGTTGGCGACCGACTGGACGATCACCGACGGATGGCCGCGTGACGCCAGGACGGTGCGCCGGACCTGGGCCAGCGCACGCGATCGCAGCAGCGAGGTGCGCAGCATGTTGGCCCCGGCGTCGCGCTGCCAGATCGGAGCTTGGTTGTAGACGAGGATGCCCGCCTCGTCGAAGCGCCGCATCAGCCCCTCGCTGAGCACATAGTGGGAGCGCGTCACGTTCGCGCCCAGCTCCTGCAGCTCGCGCACGACGGTGTCCATGTCGTAGCCGTTGAGCGCCGCGCCGCGCCCGGGCGCGTCCTCGTGGATCGACGCCCCGCGCAGGTTGATCGGGCGGTTGTTGAGCCTCAGCACGCCGTCCTCGACCTCGATCGAGCGCATGCCGATCCGGCGCCGCTCGACCTGGACGACCTCGTCGCCGTAGCGGACCGTAGCCGTCACCCCGTAGAGCCGCGGACGGTCCGGCGACCACAACTGCGGCCGCGGCAACTCGATCTGAATCTTCTGGCGGCGGCGGCCGCCGCGGGCGCCGCGCAGCGGGACACGCGCGGTGAACGTCTTGCCGCGCGGCGGCTTGAAGCGCAGCGTCAGCACCGGCTGGGTGGGCGGCAGCGCGACGCGGCGGCCGTCGACGACCTCGGTCCGCGGCCGCTCCTGCGGCAGCTTGCCGAGCACGCCGTCGATCAGCAGCGTCGCCTCGCAGTCGGTCGCGGGCCCCGCGCAGTCGACGGTGGGCATCAACGCCAGGTCGCTGACGTGCGCCGGGCCGACCGGGATCAGCGCGACCGGGCGAACGATCCCGCCCCAGTTCCACCACCCCTCCGGCAGCTGCGGGTCCTTGCGACTGTCGACGAGGACCTCGAGCGTGTTCGGCTGTCCCGGCACCAGCCCCGTCGCGGGCACCTCGAACGGCGTGTAGGGATCGATGCTGATCCCGATCCGCTGGCCGTTGAGCGACACCACCGCGCGCCGGCGGACCTGCTCGAAGCGCAGCTTCCACGTGTAGCCCTCGGCCACCGGCGGCGTGAACACCAGCCGGTAGAGCCTTTCGGTGCCGCCGTACTCGGCGGCCCGCGCAAGGCCGAAGAACGCGCTCGGAACGCGCGCCGGACGCCAGTCCGACGGCGCCTGGGCCGCCTGGGCCGGAGTGCGCGGCGCGGCGGCGGCCGCGGCGCTCGGCGCGCCCTCCAGCGGCGGCGGCTCCTGCGGCGGGGCCGGCGGCGTCAGCACGTCGCGCACCTCCCAGCCGGCCCGCAGCTCGATCGGCTTCGGCGGCGCGGCAGCGGCGGCGGGCGAGAGCGCCGCGACGGCTGCGGCGACGGCGATCAAGGTGGCGAGGATCATCGGCGGCGCATGCTAGGCATAATCCCCACCGATGGACCCCCGGCGAAAGCGCAAGCTGCGCCTGTTCGTGGCGCTCGGAGCGGCCGTTCTGCTCGCGGGAACGCTGATCTACACGAGCTTCAGCGCCTCCACGCAGGCCAAGGAGCCCTCCGATCTGCTCACCGCCTCGGAGCCCGGTCGCTCCTATGAGCTGACCGGAAAGGTCGTGAAGGACTCGATCGACAAGGACGGCGAGCGGCTCACCTTCCGCATCCGCGACCGCGACGGCAGGGAGTCGCTGCCGGTCACCTACGCCGGCGTCGTGCCCGACCCCTTCCGGGAGGGGCGCGAGGTCATCGTCTCCGGCCAGCTGCAGGCCGGGACCTTCGTCGCAGAGCGCGACTCGCTGATCACCAAGTGCCCCTCCAAGTTCACCAAGGACGAGCAGAGCGCTTGACGTGGCGGGTGTCGGCTCCGCCTGCCTCGTAGTCGGCCTGCTGACCGCGGTCTACGCCGCCGCGATCTCGATCTACGGCGCCGTCGCCGGCAACCGCGCGGCCGTCGTCTCCGGCCGCCGCGCGATGTACTGCGTCGCCGGTCTAGCGCTGACCGCGACGGTGATCCTCCAGGCCGCGTTCCTGCGCTCGGACTTCAGCTACAAGCTGGTCGCCGAGGGCTCCTCCACCGACACCCCGGGCTTCTACAAGTTCACGGCGATGTGGGCGACCCAGGACGGATCGCTGCTGCTCTGGGCGGTCCTGATGTCGCTCTTCGCCAGCGCCGTGCTCTACACCACTCGCCGCTCGCTGCGCGACATCGCGCCGTGGGCGACTGCCGTGCTCGCCTCGATCGCCGGCTTCTTCCTGCTGCTGATGGTCGGCTGGGAGAACCCGTTCGAGACGCTCGCGGTCGTCCCGGCCGAGGGCGTCGGCCTCAACCCCCTGCTGCGCCACCCGGCGATGATGATCCACCCGCCGATGCTCTACACCGGCTACGTCGGCTTCGCGGTGCCCTTCGCGTTCGCGATCGGCGCCCTGATCGTCCGCCAGACCGGCGCCGACTGGATCCGCGCCACCCGCCGCTTCGCGCTGATCGCCTGGACCTTCCTCGGCGCAGGGATCATGCTCGGCGCGCTCTGGTCCTACAGCGAGCTCGGCTGGGGCGGCTACTGGGCCTGGGACCCGGTCGAGAACGCGTCGCTGATGCCGTGGCTGATCGGCACCGCGTTCATCCACTCGATCATGGTCCAGGAGAAGCGCGGGATGTTGAAGGTCTGGAACGTCTCGCTGATCGTCGCGACGTTCGCGCTGTCGCTGATGGGCACCTTCCTCGTCCGTTCGGGCATCCTCGACTCGATCCACGCCTTCGGCGCCTCGACCGTCGGCCGCCAGCTGCTGATCCTGATCGGGATCGTGCTGATCGGCTCGACCGCGCTGATCGTCTCGCGCCTCGACGACCTCCGCTCCAAGGCCAAGCTCGACACCCTCCTCTCGCGCGAGGCGTTCTTCCTCGCCAACAACCTCGTGCTGGTCGCGCTCTGTGTCGTGGTGTTCTGGGGCACCTTCTTCCCATTGATCTCAGAGGCGCTCTCGGGCGAGGAGGCGAGCGTCGGGCCGCCGTGGTTCAACCGCGTCACCACGCCGCTCGCCCTGGTCCTGGTCGCGCTCGCGGCGATCGGCCCGGTGGTGCCATGGCGGCGCGCCGGGCGCGCGCTGCTGCTGCGCTCCTTCCGGCTGCCGCTAACGGTCGCGGCGGTAACGCTCGTCGCGCTGCTGGCGTTCACCGACGCGGCCGACAGCACGCTCTCGTTGGTGATGTTCGTGCTGATCTCGCTCGTGCTGTCGGTCGTGTTCCAAGAGCTTTGGCGCGGCACCCGAGCCCGCCAGACGATCGCCAAGGTCGCCTGGCCGCGCGCGCTGGGCCAGCTGATCGGCCGCAATCGCCGCCGCTACGGTGGCTACGTCGTCCACTCCGGGATCGCCCTGCTGTTCCTCGGCGTAGCGGCCTCGTCGGCGTTCCAGATCCAGCGCGACGTACGCCTCTCGCCCGGCGAGTCCTTCGAGGTCGGCGGCTACGAGATCACCTACGACCGCGCGACAGCGGAGATCGGCCGCGACGCAGCCGGCACGGGCGCGCCGATCACGCTCGGCGCGGTGCTCACCGCCCGCCGCGACGGCGAGGAGCAGGTGCTGCACCCCTCGCGCAACTTCTACCCGTCGCGCAGCGGCGCCGCCGGCCCGATCGGGCGCTTCTTCGAGGGCGAGGCGACCAGTGAGGTCGCCGTCCGCTGGGGCCTGCGGCGCGACCTGTGGGCAGCCGTCCGCCCCGACATCGCCGACCTCGAGCCCGCCATCCGCGAGGCCGACTCACGCTTCGCCGACTCCGGGCAGGACGTCCAGGCGGTCGTCGTCGCGGCGCTCGTCGAGCGCTACCGGAACAACTCGCCGCCCGCGAACTTCCGGGCGATCGAGTCGCCGCTGGTCTCCTGGATCTGGATCGGCGGGATGATCGTCGTGCTCGGCGCGCTGATCGCGGTCTGGCCGGCGCCCGAGACGCGGTTGCGCAGGGTCACCAGCATCTACGCCGCGAAGCTCGGCAAGGAGCTCTCGAGGGTCTGATGGAGTTCGCCCTCGCGGTCGTGGTGCTGGCCGGGCTGGTGGCGGTCGTCGTGGCGCTGCCGCTCGTGCGCGGCGGCGGCGACGACACCGACCCCGTCGCCCGCGCTGAGCTGGAGGCCGCCAAGGAGGCCAAGTACCGCGAGATCCGCGACGCGCAGCTCGACCACGAGATGGGCAAGCTGACCGACGAGCAGTTCCGCGCCGTCGACCGCGAGCTGCGTGCCGAGGCGATCGCGATCCTCGAGCGCGTCGACGCCCTAGACAGGCGTTGACGCGCTAGTCTGCACGGGCGATGGAGGCGATTCTCAGCGGATTCCAGGTCATCCTGGCGGTGGTCGTGATCGTCCTTGTGCTGATGCACTCGGGCAAGGACGCGGGCCTGTCGGGCGCCTTCGGCGTCGGCACTGGGGCGGGCCCGCTCGGTGGCGGCTCGCTGGTGGAGCGCAACCTCAACCGCTGGACGGTCTTCTTCGCGCTGGTCTTCGTGCTGAACGTCATCGTCCTGCTGAAGATCTAGACGCCAGATCGCACGGTCGGGGAACCGCAACTTTCCCGGGGGGCCCGTGTGTACCCTTCGACACCGTTCACCCGCCCAGGCCTCCACTCGCCGGGCATACGACCGAAGGGAAGCATGAGGAACCCCAAGCCCCTCCGCACGCTCGTCTGCGCGCTGCTCGCCCTGGTGGCCGTGCTCGCGCTGCCAGTGGCCGCCAGCGCCGCCCCCGGGCAGCTCTCGCTCCTCCAGGACGACGCCGAGCTGTTCGGTCAGCGCCCGGGCGAGGACCCGGTCGCCGCGATGGAGGAGATCAAGGAGCTTGGTGTGGACGTGATCCGCACCAACGTCATCTTCTACCGGACGTATCCCAACTACACCGAGCGGAGCAGGCCCGCGAACTTCGACCCGAGCGATCCCAACTCGCCCGGGTACCAGTGGTTCTACACCGACCGGCTCGTCCAGCTCGCCAAGCAGAACAACATCCGGATCCTGATGACGATCACCGGCCCCGGACCGTTCTGGGCTTCGGACACACCCGGCCGCTGCACGAACCGTCCCTGCCCGTGGAACCCGAACGTGAAGGTCTTCGGCGAGTTCGCCGAGGCGGTCGTCAAGCGCTACCAAGGCCAGGTCGACTGGTACTCGATCTACAACGAGCCGAACATCGGCTCGACCTCCCAGACCCAGGGCTGGCTGATGCCGCAGGCCAAGCGGACCAGGGCCGGCCGCGTCGAGACCGCGGGCGTGACCTACCGCAAGCTGTGGCGGGCCGGCTACCAGGCCGTCGCCAAGCACGACCCCGCCCGGCGCGGACGGGTCCTCTTCGGTGAGGTCGCCGCGATCTCCGAGCCGCTGCCGAAGCTCTACGCGGCGCTCTGCCTCGACCGCAACGGCAAGCCGTTCAAGGGCGCCCTGCGCCGCGCGCACGAGTGCGGCAAGGTCGCTCGCCTGCCGATCGGAGGCTGGGCGATCCACCCCTACAACCAGGGTGGCTTCGGCCCGCCGAACCGCAAGACGGCGTCCAAGACGGCGCTGCCCCAGCAGTACATCCCGCGTCTGCACCGGCTGATGAAGCAGGCGGCGGCGCGCAAGCGGGTGCCGGGTGGCAAGGGCATCTACGTGACCGAGTTCGGCTACCAGACCAACCCGCCCGACCGGATCTCGACGATCACCCCCAAGAAGCACGCCCGCTACATCAACGAGTCCGACCGCCTCTTCTTCGGCGACCCACGGGTGAAGATGGTCTCCCAGTACCAGCTCGTCGACGTCCAGGACGTCGCCGAGTACAACAGCGGACTGCGCTTCGCCGGTGGCAAGGAGAAGGCCTCCTACCCGGCCTACCGGATGCCGATCGTCGTGACGCGCCGCGCGGCCAACTCCGTCGAGGTCTACGGCCAGGTGCGCCCGGCGCGCCAGGCGCGGCTGCTCAACGCCTTCGCGGCGCCTGAGCTGCAGTTCGCCCCGCGCGGCAAGCCGTTCCGCACGGTCAAGCGGCCGCGGCTGAACAAGGTCGGGATCTTCCGGATGAACATCCGGCGGGCCGGCGCGGACAAGGGCCGCTGGCGCCTGAAGTGGAACAACACGGTGATCGACGCCACCTCCTACAGCCGCGTCGCCACGGCGGGCAAGCCGCTGCGCTACTACAGGAACTAGAGCTGAACGGTCGCTGGCTGGCGCTGCTGGGCCTCGTCGCGCTGGCGACGGCGGTCCGGCTCGCCGGCCTCGGCGACCGGCTCAGCGATGCCGAGGGCTACTCATGGCTGGTGGCCTCGGCGCCGACCGTCGGCGTGTTCTTCGAGCGGCTCGCCGCCTACGAGAACACGCCGCCGCTGTTCTACGCACTGCTCGCCCCGCTGCCCGACGGCGACGAGGCGTGGCTGCGACTACCGGCCCTGGCGCCGGCGATCGCCTGCGTCCCGGTGACCTACTGCCTCGCGCGGCCGCTGCTCGGCACCCGGGTCGCGCTGCTGGGAGCGCTGGCGGTCGCCGTCGCGCCGTTCCACGTCTCCTACTCGAACTACTCGCGCGGCTTCATGCTCGCCGCGCTCGGGGTGCTGCTCGCCGCCTGGGCGATCGCCCGGCTCGCGGAGGGCCGACGCCGCCGCTGGTGGTGGCTCTACCTCGGCGGGGCGACGCTTGCCGTGCACTCCGAGTACGACGCGGCGCTGTTCCTGGCGCCGCTGCTGGCGCTGCCCGCGCTCCTGCGACGTGAAGGGTGGGCGCGGGTCGTGGCGCTCGGCGCGCTGCCGCTGCTCACGCTGCTGCCGCTCGCCGGGGAGATGCTGCGCGGGCTCGACCAGCTCGACGTCACCAAGCTCACCCCGCCCTCGCCGGCGCTGTCGCCGGCGACCCTGCGCGACAGCCTGGTGTCGTTGTTCACCGGAACCAACGGGCTCGCGGCCTCGAGCGCGCTGCGGGCGCTCCAGCTCGCGCTGCTGCTCGGGGCCCTCGCGCTCGCGGCGACCTGGCTCTGGCGCCGTCATGGCCGCCTGGCGCGTCTCGACGCCGAGCGCCGCGACATCGCCTTCTGGCTGCTGGCGGTCTCCCCCGCCGCGGCGGTCGCGCTGCACGCGGCGGTCTCGATCCCCGGCCCCGAGATCTTCGACTCGCGCTATCTGGTCGCGGCGATCCCGTTCGCCTGCCTGCTGCTGGCCGCCGGCGTCGACGCGCTCCCCTGGCGGTGGGCGATGCCGGGCGCCGCCGGCGTGCTGCTGGCGCTCGGGGCGGCGGTGGTCGTGCAGCGCTACGACCGCGAGCTGCACCCCGACGTGCTCCCCGCCGGCGAGGTCGCGCGCGCGGCGGGCGCCCGGACGGTGCTCACCAACAGCCCGGTCGTCGCCTTCTACCTGCGCGACCTCTCACCACGGCTCGACCGCCCGTTCGGCCTCGGCAACGACGAGCCCACCTGCGCCGACTGCCCGCGTCCGCTCGCGGTGATCGAGGACGCACGCCTGCCCGGCGGCGTCCGCACCGGCCCGGGCGCCCAGACAGCGCTCGGGCCGATCGTCGTCCGTGTCGTGCCCAACCCGTAGCGCGAGGAGGACTTCCCCGACGACATAGGTCGGCGATGTCCCCCTCGCTGTGGTCGGCGCCGCGCCTCAGTCTTCGCGGTAGGCGATCGGCTTGCCGGCCTTGGCGACGCGCGAGCGGTGGACGACCCCGTCGGGGTCGGTCCAGACCGCGCGCACGCGCAGCCGCGCCGCGTTGGCGCGTGTGACGTTGAAGCGGTAGAAGCCGCGCGCGGTGGTCAGCGGCCGGCGCAAGACGCCGCCGCCGACCACGTCGACGCGCAGGCGCGCGCGGCGCTTGGCCGGCCGGACCTGCCCCCACACCTCGACCCGGTTGGCCGCCAGCCGCGTGACCACCAGCGGCAGCCGGTAGGCGGCAAGCGACGGCTTCGCCTCACCGTCGGCGAGCCGCAGGCCGGTGTTGAACTCGTCGGGGTTGCCGACGTCGAACAGCTCGTACTGCGCGACCGAGCGGATCTGACGGTCGCCCCAGAACAGCCGGTCGGCCTCGTTGATCGCCGCCGCCTGGCGGGTCAGCGAGAGGCCGTCGCCGAACGGGTTGGGCGGGCTCGACTGGAAGCCGAACTCGGTCACGAAGATGCCGCGCCGCGGCGGGATCCGCTTGTAGCGCGCCGCGGTCCGGAGAAACGTGTGGGCGCGGTGGAGGTGCGCCATCGGCAGCGAGTCCTTGGTCGCGGCGCGCGTGAAGACCGAGCCGATCGCGTAGTTGTTGTACGGGTGCAGCGCCAGGCCGCCGATCGGCAGCCGGCGAACCTTTCCGGTGCAACCCTGCAGGCGACGCATCCGGCCCTTGAACGGCTGGCCGCGCTCGTCGAGGCAGAGCGCCGCGTGGAGGGTGTCCAGCGGCGAGCTGATCGCCGCCGTCTCGCCGAACAGCACCCGGCCGCGGTTGCGCGGATCGTGGCGGGCGATCGAGTTGTAGGCGGCCAGCCAGAGCTTGCGGTAGCGGGCGCCGGCGAGGTCGACGGTCCCCCAGCGGGTCTTCTGCAGCTGTGGCCAGAGGTAGTGCTCGAGGTTCGGCTCGTTCCAGGGCGACCAGTAGTCGACCTGGCCGCCGTAGGGCGCCGGCGCGCTGCGCCCGTAGCGCTTGGCGACGGCGGCGACGAACTCGCCGAACAGCCGCGGCGAGGGCTTCCACATGCACGACTCCGACAGGTGGTCGTAGCCGCCGATGCGGTGCGGGCAGCGGCCCGGCTGCTCGGAGGCCCAGTACGGGATCTCGGGCGTGAAGGCGAAGAAGACCCGCAGGCCGTTGCGCTTGGCCCGGTCGATCACGGTGTCGTAGCGCGACCAGTCGTAGCCGGGCGAGCTCGGGTCGGCAATGTCGAAGCCGGCCGGCCGCGTCCGCTCGCGCGCGTCCGGGGAGACCGCCGACCAGACCACGAAGACGCGGATCGCGTCGGCGCCGAGGGCCTTCGCTTCGGCGACCGCCTCGTCGGCGTCGTGCGTCGAGCCGACGACGAAGTTCGCATCGTCCTGGAAGACGGAGATCTGGTTCGGCCCCGCTGCGGCGCGTTCGGGGGCGACGAACGCGAGCGCGGCGACGGACGACAGGACGGCGGAGAGCAGGAGGACGAGGCGGGACATGCGGCCGTAGGCTAGGGATGCGGCCCGTCGTCCGCCTCATCGGACGGTCGTCCGCCGATGATGTTGAAGAACGAGTCCTGCAGCGCCTCGAAGCGCCGCCCGCGCTCTACCGCCTTGCGGCGCTTCGCCGAGCCGTCGGGGTAGCGCCTGCGCGCCCAGCGCGAGGTCGGCTTGGCGATCCGGATCGCCCCGATCAGACCGACGAAGGGGATGAAGGCTCCGAGCACCGCGGTCAGCAGCTTGCCTTTACTGACCACGACGAGCGTAACGGCGACGTTGACGCTGATCAGCAGGACGATCGCCCATATCGAGCCGTGGTCGCCGCTGTCGAACGGCGCCACGCCGACGACCAGCAGGCTGCCGATCAGCACCGCGATGATCACCGCGTCGACCGATGCCCGCCCCTGCTCGGTCCAGTAGACGTCCTCGAGGTGCAGCCAGAGCGCGAACTCGTCGAGCGTCAGCCCGCAGCCGATCCCGAAGGCGATCGCGAGCGCGTCGACCATCAAGCCGTCGGGCTGGAACGAGAACATCAGGAAGCCCGACGCCATGATCGTCACGATCCCCCACACGAGGTGGTGGATGTGCAGGCCGCTGGAGGTCTCGACGTTGCCCGGCCACCAGCTCACCTGCATCCGGATCAGGCGGGCGCTGGTGCGGATGAACAGGAAGCCGCCGAGCAGCCCCGCGAGCACCAGGAAGCCGGCGCGCTGACCGGGCCGGCCCAGGAAGTCCTGGGTCACGTTGATGTCGATTTGGGCGAGGAGCGACAGCACGACGACCGATTCGACGCGGACCTGCTCGCTACCTGCCCGCCCGGCGTCGCAGAGCGGACGACGGGGGTCGAACCCGCGACCTCAAGCTTGGGAAGCTTGCGCTCTACCAACTGAGCTACGTCCGCGCCCGAGCGATTCTAACGTCGCCGCGGCCGTGTCGCAGGCGCCCGCCGCGCGGTCGCGGTCTACCCTCCGTGTCGCAGATGAAGCGCCTCCCCCCGCCAGCGGTCGTCGCGATAGTCGGCGTGGTGGCCCTCGTCGGGCTGCTCGCCTACGGCATGGTCGCCAGCGACCCCGACAACAGCATCGACGACGCGCTCGCCCGCGGCGAGACCGTGACGGCCCCCGCCTTCGACCTCGAACGTCTCTCCGGCGGCGGCCGCCAGACCCTCGCCGACTACCGCGGCGAGGTCGTGGTCCTCAACGCCTGGGCGTCGTGGTGTGAGCCCTGCCGCGAGGAGTCGCCGCTGCTCCAGCGCTGGCACGAGCAGCTCGAGCAGAGCGGTCGCGGCACCGTGCTCGGCATCAACGCGCTCGACGTCGACTCAGACGCCCGCGCCTTCGCGCGGGAGTACGGCCTCACCTACCCGATGCTGCGCGACAAGCAGGGCGAGTCGCTGACCTCCTACGGCGTGATCGGCTATCCGGAGACCTTCGTGATCGACGGCGAGGGCCGGATCGTCGCCGCCAAGCGCGGCGTCGTCGACGAGGCGTGGATGCGGGAGCACGTCCAGCCACTGCTGGAGCGGTCGTGAGGGCGCTCGCGGCGGCGGTCGCGCTCGTCGCGGTGCTCGCGCTGCCCGCGGTCGCGGTCGCGCAGAGCTGTCCGCGCACCTCGCTCGGCGCGGTCGAGGCCGAGGTGATGTGCCCGGTCTGCGGCACGCCGCTCGGCCTCGCCGCCGAGGCGCCGCAGGCCGAGCGCCAGCGCGCGCTGATCCAGCGGCTCGTCGACCGCTGCGCGAGCAAGGACGAGATCAAGGACGTGCTGGTGGCCCAGTTCGGCCCGAACGTGCTCGCGCTGCCCGAGCCCGAGGGGTTCAACCTCGGCGTCTACGTGGCCCCCGCGCTCGCGCTGCTGCTCGCCGCGGGCGGCCTGACCGTGGCCGCCCGCCGCTGGCGCCGCCGCGGCCGCGGGGACGCCGCGACCGCCGGACCGCCCAACGACCCCGCCGCCGACGAGCGGCTCGACGCGGACTTGCGACGCTACGAGCTGTGATCGCCGCCGACGCAGTCGACACCACCGTCGTCGCCGCCTTCTTCGTCGGCTTCGTCTCGTTCGTCTCGCCGTGCGTTCTGCCGCTGGTGCCGGGCTACCTCTCGGCGATCTCCGGCGTCGCCTTCGCCGACATCGAGGCCGGCCGCTCGCGGCGCGAGGTGCTCGTCCCGGCGCTGCTGTTCTGCCTGTCGTTCTCGCTGATGTTCATCGCCCTCGGCATGACCGCCACCGGGCTCGGGCAGGTGCTCCAAGACCACCGCCAGCTGCTGCGCGAGATCTCCGGGCTCGTGCTGATCGCCCTCGGCGTCTTCTTCATCGCGACGCTGTTCGTCAGCCGGCTCAACCGCGACTGGCGCCCAGAGGCGCTGATCGCCCGCGCCGGCACCGGCGGCCCGATCGTCGCCGGGCTGGCGTTCGCGGTCGCCTGGCTACCGTGCACCGGCCCGACGCTCGGCGCCGTCCTCACGGCCGCCTCGAACGAGTCGACCGTCGACCGCGGCGCGATCCTGCTGACCGCCTACGCGCTCGGGCTCGCCGTCCCGTTCCTGCTCTCGGCGCTCGCCTTCTCGCGCGTGTCGGGCTTCTTCCGCTTCTTCCGCGACCACTACGCGACCATCACCGTGATCTCGGGGACGATCCTGATCGCGATGGGCGTGCTGCTCTACACCGGCGAGCTCACCCGCCTCAACGCCGAGGCGCTCGAGCTGATGGACAGCCTCGACATCAACTTCTTCTCACGGCTCTGAGCCGGCTCACATCTCGTCGGGCGCGGAGACGCCAAGCAGCGCGAGCGAGCTGGCGAGGGTGCGGCGGGTCAGCTCGCAGAGCGCGAGGCGAAGGTCCTCGTCGCCGCCCTCCTCGGCCGCTCCGACGACCTTGCAGTCGCGGTAGAAGGCGGTGAACGCCTGGGCGACCTCGGTCGCGTCGGCGGCGATCCGGTGCGGCGCGCGGCGCTCTGCGGCGAGCCGGATCTCCTCCGGCAGCTCGAGCAGCTTCTTGACCAGCTCGCGGGCGCTGCGGTGCAACTGCTCGGGGCTGGCGGCCAGGTCGCCGGCGACGGCCGCGGCCACCCGCTCGCCGCCGACGCGGCGCAGGATGCTCGCGATCCGCGCGTGGGCGTACTGGACGTAGTAGACCGGGTTGTCCTGGCTGCGGCTGCGGGCCAGGCCGAGGTCGAGGTCGAGCGTGGTGTCGGGGCTGCGCTGGACCAGGAACCAGCGGGTGGCGTCGACGCCGATGTCGTCGACGAGCGCGTCGAGAGTGACGAACTGGCCCTCGCGCTTGGACATCTGGGCGCGCTGGCCGTCCTCGATCAGGTTGACGAGCTGCATGATCGCGAACTCGAGCCGGTCCGGGTTGCCGCCGAGCGCCTCCCAGGCGGCCTTCATCCGGCCGACGTAGCCGTGGTGGTCGGCGCCGAGGATGTCGATCGCGTGGTCGTAGGCGCGCTCGCGCTTGTCCTCGTGGTAGGCGATGTCGGCGGCGAAGTAGGTGGTCTCGCCGTTGGAGCGGCGCAGGACGCGGTCCTTGTCGTCGCCGTAGTCGGTGGTGCGCAGCCAGGTCGCGCCGTCCTGCTCGTAGACGTGGCCGCGCTCGGCGAGGCGGGCGATCGCCTCGTCGACGGCGCCGCCCTCCTGCAGCGCCCGCTCGCTGGAGAAGCGGTCCATGTGGACCCCGAAGCGCTCCAGCGAGGTGCGGACCCACTCAACCATGATCGCGACTCCGCGCTTGGCGAGCTGATCCTCGTCCATGTCGGCTGCGCCTTGGATGAGCGATGCCACGGTTGTGACGTACCCACCCTGGTAGCCGTCCTCGGGCGGCTCCTGGCCGAGCGCACGGGCGCGGATCGAGGCGGCGAACCGCTGCACCTGGCCGCCGTGGTCGTTGACGTAGTACTCGCGCTCGACCTCGTTGCCGGCCGCCTCGAGGATCCGGCAGAGCGAGTCGCCGTAGGCGGCGTGGCGGGCGGCGGCAACGGTGATCGGACCGGTCGGGTTGGCGCTGACGAACTCGACCAGTACGCGCTCGGCGACCTCGTGGGAGCTGTGGCCGAAGCCGTCGCCGTCGGCGAGCGCGGCGGACGCGGCGGCCTTCAGCCAGCGGTCGGACATGTGCAGGTTGAGGAAGCCGGGGCCGGCGACCTCGACCCGCTCGACCGACTCCCCGAGCGTCTCCGGCAGCGCCTCGGCGAGCCGCTGGGCGACGTCGCGCGGAGGGCTCTTCAGGGCGCCGGCGAGCAGCATCGCCGCGTTGGACGAGTAGTCACCGAGGTCGGCCTGTGGAGGACGCTCCAGCGTCGGCCGCTTCTTCGGCGTCGCGCCAAGGTCAGCCGCCGCCGCCAGCACCGCCTCGCCGAGCTCCTTGACCGGGTCCGCCACGACCGCGCACCCTATTGAGTCAGTAGTGGTACGGCTCTCCGGCGAGGATCTTGTGGGCGCGGTAGAGCTGCTCGAGTAGGACGACGCGGGCGAGCTGGTGTGGGAGCGTCATCGGGCCGAGCGAGAGGCGCATGTCGACGCCGTCGAGGTCGAGGCCGCGCGGACCGCCGATCACGAAGCAGAGGTTGAGGCCGGACTGGCGGCGCTGCTCGAGGAACTCGCTGAAGCCGACCGAGTCGTAGCCGCGCCCGCCGGCGGCGAGCAGGACGGTGAAGCAGCGGTCGGGGATCCGGCGGGCGACGTCCTCGTCGGCGCGCACCTCGACCAGCTCGAGCCGGCCGTGTCCGGCGATCAGCTTCTTGTAGTGCTGGACGTCGTCGACGTAGGGCGGTCGCAGCCGCCCGACCGCCAGGACGATGATCCTCACGGGGTGCTCACCGGTCGCCGCCGGCGTCGAGCCAGGCCGCGAACGTCGGACCGGGGACCGCCGCCGCCCGATCGCACAGCGCGCCGCCGCGCAGCGCCCGCCCCGCCTTGCCGATCGCGGGCAGCGGAAGCGGCAGCAGCCTCCCGGCGCGGCGGGCCACCCACGCCTCGGCGACCTGGGTGAGCGTCGCGACCTCGGGGCCGGCGATGGCGGGCAGCCGCCCGCCGGGCCCGGCGTGGACGGCGTCGGCGACTCGCGCCGCGACGAGAGCGGGGTCGATCGGCTGGAGCTGGAACGGCCCGCGCGGCTGGAGGCGCGCCCGCGCCGCGGACGCCAGCGCACCCGCGACAAGCTGATGGAACTGGGTGGCGCGCAGCAGGGTCCACGGCACGCCGCCGGCAGCGACGGCCTCCTCCTGACCGGTCTTCGCCCGGTAGTAGCCGATCGGGACCCGGTCGCATCCGACGATCGAGATGGCGACGTGGTGGCCCACCCCGGCCACCGCCTCGGCCTCCAGCAGCCGCCGCGTACCGTCGACGAGCACGGTCGCGGCGTGGCGGGAGGAGTCGTTGGCGGCGTCGACGACCGCCTCGGCACCAGCGAGCGCTCCCTCCAGTCCAACGCCGGTCGCAAGGTCGGCGCGGCGGTGCTCGCTGCCGATCACCGCGTCGCGCGGCAGGCTGCGACTGACCGAGATCACCTCGTCGCCGCGCGCCGCCAGCTCCGTCGCGACCAACCGCCCGAGCACTCCGGTCGCTCCAATCACCGCTACACGCATCGCCATGCCTCCGTCAACGTCGCCGCTCGCGCTCGAAAGCTACCCCGTAGCCGATCCGCTCGACGGTCGGGGGGTGGGTCGAGAAGAGAGTGCGGTAGAGCCAGGGCGGGTCGGGGTCGGAGAGGTTGCGCAGCGCGAGGCTGCGGTCGAGCGCGATCGCAGCCTCCGGGTCGTCGGTGAGCGCCAGCGCGAAGGCGTCGGCGCGCGCCTCGACCTGGCGCGAGAGCACGTTCCCGGCGCAGGTCAGCCCGAAGGAGACCAGCGCGAAGGCGAGGATCACGGCCGGCAGCGCCCCCGGACCGGGCGGCCCCGGCCCCCCCAACCCGCCGCGCGCGAACCGCTCGGCGAGCCGCTGGACGAGAAAGGTGCCGGCCGGCGCGACGAGCGCGACCCAGAGCAGCCCGTTGGGCAGGTCGCGGTAGTGGACGTGGGCGAGCTCGTGGGCGACCACCGACCGCACCTGGGCGGGCGGATGGTCGTCGATCAGGTTGTCGTAGAGGACCACCCGCTTGGTGTGGCCGATCCCGTTGACGTAGGCGTTGATCGCGGTCGTGCGGCGGCTCGCGTCGACGCGGTAGACCTCGCCGACGTCGACGTCGGCCTCGTCGGCGAGGCGCATCACCTCGGCGCGCAGCGGGCCTGGCGGCAGCGGATCGAAGCGGTTGAACAGCGGCGCGACGAGCACCGGCTGGAGGTAGACGATCACGATCGCCGCGCCGATCACTAGTCCCGCCCCCGGCAGCCACCAGTTGCGCGGGAAGCGACGGATCAGCGCCATCGCGAGCAGCCCGGCCACCCCCGCGTAGACGGCCGAGACCGCGATCGACTTGGCGAAGTCGCCGAGCCACGGACCGACCGTCTGGGTGGCGAGCCCGAAGTCGACGGCCCGCTCGTGGCGCCAGAAGGCAAGCGGCAGCTCGACCACGCCGACGGCGACCGACAGTCCGGCCGCGACCGCCGCCGCGCCCAGCAGCGGCCGCCGTCCCGCCCGTTCGAGCGCCGCGCGCGCGAGCCGCGGCGGCCACAGCGCCAGGACCGCCAGCGTCACGCCCGAGAGCGCGACCCCGGCGAGGCCGAGCAGTCGCTGGAGGCCGCGGAAGTCCGCGGCGCGTTGAAGCTGCTCGGGGCTGAAGTACTCTTGGAGGTCGACGGGCGCGGGTTCGATCAGGCCGTCGCGCGGGAGCAGCAGGAGTGTGGCCAGCCCGGCGGCCACGACCGCCACTGCGAGCGCCAGTGGCAGGCGGAAACGATGAGCAGCCACCCTTCGGACAGTAACGGCGCACCGGCGCGGATCGCGATCGTCTCCGACGTGCACGGCAACCTGCCCGCCTTCGCGGCCGTCCTCGACGACGTGCATACCGCCGGAGTCGACGCCATCTGGTGCCTCGGCGACCTCGTCGGCTATGGCGCCAGCCCCGACGATTGCGTCGCGCTCGCGCTCGCGGAGTGCGACGTCGTGCTCGGCGGCAACCACGACCTCGCCGTCGCCGGCCGCGTCGACCTCGGCGACTTCTCCCCCGCCGCCGCGGCCGCCGCCCGCTGGACGCGCGCGCACGCCCGCCCTGACACCCTGGCGGCGCTCGAGTCGCTCGCCCCCGCCCGCGACGAGGGTCCGGTCGGGCTCTACCACGGCAGCCCCGACGACCCGGTCTGGGAGTACGTGCTCTCCTCACGCCAGGCGGCCGGCGCGCTCGACCGGATGTCGCAGCGGGTCGGCGCGGTCGGGCACACCCACGTCGCGCTCTACTTCACCCGCGCCGACGGCCGACTGACGGGCGAGCAGGCGCCCGGCGGCACCGAGCTGGACATCGCCACCGGAGAGTGGCTGCTCAACCCCGGCAGCGTCGGCCAGCCGCGCGACGGCGACCCGCGCGCCGCCTGGATGCTGATCGACGTCGACCGCTGGGCCATCAGCTGGCACCGCGTCGAGTACCCGATCGACGAGGCCGCGGAGGCGATCGCGGCGACCGACCTGCCCCGACATCTGGCCGACCGGCTATTCATCGGTCAGTGACCTCCGGCCCGCGCACCCTCGTCTGCCTCCTGATCGCGGCCCTCGCGCTGACCGCGGCCGGCTGCGGCGGCGACGACGAGATCCCCGAGCGGGAGAAGCTGCCGCCCGACATCACCCAGGAGCTGCGCCGCCAGATGGAGTCGATCGGCGACCGGGTCGCGGCCGGCGTGTCCGGCGCCTGCGACGACATCTACTCCGAGAGCGACGGCAACATCACGCCGATCAACGCGGCGCTGGCATCGATCCCGCCGCGCGTCGACCCGCGCATCCGCGCGGCGCTCGAGGAGAGCGTCCAGAACCTCGAGCAGCTCGTCTCGGAGGAGTGCGACGCGATCCGGCGCGAGGAGACCGGCGAGGAGACGACGCCGACCGAGACGACGCCGACCGAGACCGAGACCGTCCCGTCCACCGAGACGACCACCACGCCGACGACGCCGGAGACGACGCCGACCACGCCGCAGGCGCCTCCGGAGACCACGCCGGCGGACCCACCCGAGACGACTCCCACGACGCCCGCCGGCGAGGGTGGCGGCGCAGAGGCGCCCGGGGACGGGCCGTGACCGGTCAGCCACAGGAGATCGCCGGCCGCTACCGCGTCGACCGCCGGCTCGGCGCCGGCGGAATGTCGACCGTCTTCCTCGCCACCGACAAGGTGCTCGAGCGGCCGGTCGCGCTGAAGCTGCTGGCCGAGCACCTCGCCGACGACGAGGCGTTCGTCGCCCGCTTCCAGCGCGAGGCGCTCTCCGCCGCCCGCCTCCAGCACCCGAACATCGTCCAGGTCTTCGACTACGGCCTCGACGGCAGCTCGCACCGCCACTTCATCGTGATGGAGTTCGTCGACGGTCCGTCGTGCGCCGATCTGCTGCGCGAGCACAAGCGGCTGGAGATCGACGAGGCGGTCCGGATCGTCCGCGACGCCTGCCATGGCCTCGACTACGCCCACCGCGCCGGGGTGATCCACCGCGACGTCAAGCCCGGCAACCTGCTCGTCGCGAGCGACTCGGGGATGACCAAGCTGGCCGACTTCGGGATCGCCAAGGCGGCCGAGCAGACCCGCATCACCCAGGTCGGCTCGGTGCTCGGCACGGCCGCCTACCTCTCGCCCGAGCAGGCCCAGGGCGAGGAGGCCGGGCCGCGGTCGGACACCTACTCGCTCGGCGTCTGCGCCTACCAGCTGCTGACCGGCCGGCTGCCGCACGAGTACGCGTCGCTGACCGAGCTGGCGCTCAAGCAGCGCGACGCGCAGATCGAGCCGATCTCCGAGCTGCGCCCGGAGGTCCCCGACACCCTCGCCCAGGCGATCATGGTCTCGCTCGCCCGCGACGCCGACGACCGCTACGCGACCGCGCTGGAGTTCGCGGCGGCGCTCGAGTCGGGCCTGCACGGCGAGCTGACCGACGTGACGCGCCGGCTGACCGCGGCCGCCGCGCTCGGCGACGACGCCACCCGCGCTCTCGACACCACCGACGCGACACGCAAGCTGCAAACGCGCGTCCAGCCCCCGCCGGCGCTCGAGCCGCCCGCCCGCGACGCCGTCGCCGCCCGCCGCTCCGAGCGCGACGACGCCGAGCTGGCCCGCCGCCGCGCCCGCAACCGCCGGCTCGGTCGCTTCTTCCTACTGATCGCGGTGCTTGCCGCCATCGCGGCTGTCGCCGTCGTGGTACTCCAGAGCGAGAGCGGCTCGCCGGAGATCTCCCCTGTCGACCGCGGCGACGTCCAGAGCCAGATCGACGGCATCAACCGGTTCCTGGACCGCTACACGCGCTAGGCCGTCGACCGATAGCGAGCCGCCGATCGGTCCCGC